>Ga0123353_10000140_pt1 | contig 88306 bp, 91 predicted proteins | sample TergutLab28metaG_3_FD_92763 | JGI IMG/M metagenome (GOLD analysis project Ga0123353, IMG submission 92763) | Labiotermes labralis P3 segment gut microbial communities from Petit-Saut dam, French Guiana - Lab288 P3 | ecosystem: Host-associated > Arthropoda: Insects > Digestive system > Gut ...
TATGGTCTGTTTTCCATGGTTGGCGGGTATCTGTTATCTCCTCAAAATATTGACGCATTTTTTATCTCCCCTTTTCAGGGAGATTATACCATACTTTCAACCTTTTTCATGCGTTTACCGTGCCACCCAAGCCAGATCCTCGGCGCAGGAGCCTACGTGGGCGATAACGAAGGTGGTGTCCGGGTTTTGGGATAATAAGTTATCCTGCTGTTCCATCAGCTCCTCAAAGGTATACCGGCCTTCCCCATAAAACGACCAATCCGGGTTTTCGCGTAAACTCTCGTAAAATTCGTTCTTTTCGTCCGCCGGCGTAAAGAAGGATTTGGGGTCTGCAATATGGATTAAAACAATCAACCCATATTTAGCCGCCGCTTCCCATATGGGGAAAAGCCGCTTGTCGTCCGCGCGGATATACGCGCCGCCGGAATCCTTCAAGGAACACCCGATATTCTTCCAGAATTTCAAACCCCGTATTCCCATGGTTTTAAATTGCCGCAGCATATCATCCGCATAGGCGGCAAAGCCCGGTTCTTCCAACCTTGTCACATCAACCGACGCAAATGTATGTATAAAATCCTCATGCCCTCTCAGCAACTCAAGATGCCGTTTCAACGGCTCTCCCCAAAACATTTTCAAGTTGATAACGCCAAAAATCCCAGATTCTTTCAAATTGCGTACTATTTCGCCAATATGCAGCGGGCGGGACACCCGCGCTCCCATTTGCAAATCCCCGATATGTATATGTGCATCGAACACCGGAAACTTCGGGGTTAAAACTTCGGTTTCCGGCACAGACAGCATTGAAACGGGGTTATAATCGCATAACAGCAATCTATCCTTTAACACTGCCAATTATCAAGCCTTTCGTAAAATATTTCTGTAAAAACGGATAAACCACCAGAACGGGCAGCATCCCCATGAACAGCTGCGCCGCGCGGCCCGTGCGCTCGTTCAGGCGCGTAATGAGCTGCACATGGTCGGCCCCGAATGCCCGCATCAGGTCGCGGAAATTCAATAAAAGCGTTTGTAAGTAGGTTTGCAAGGGGTAATTGCGGGGATCGTTCATAAACAGCATCCCATTGAACCACTCGTTCCAGTGGAACACGAAGGAGAACAACGCGACGGTCGCAAGGGCGGGTTTCAGAACCGGCAGCAAAATGCGCGCCAGCGTGACAAAATAGCCCGCGCCGTCAATCATCGCGGCTTCCTCAAGCTCTTCGGGCAGATTGCGGATGAAGTTCATCAAAATAATCATGGAAAACACGGGCAAACCGCCGGGCAGAACAAGCGCCCAAATGGTATCCAGCATGCCCATGTTTGAAAGCAGGATATAAAACGGCACAAGCCCGCCGCCGAAAATCATCGTAATGGCAAAAAACGCCATGTAAAAGTTCCTTGCGCTGAACCGCGATACGGATTTCGCCAGAGGATAAGCCGTCGTGATCATCAAGAACATGTTGATTGCCACACCCAGCAAAGACCTCTGAACGGAAACGCCAAATGCCCTCACAAACCTGCCGGTCTGAAAGGCGAAATTATATGCCTCGGTGGTAAAGCCCATCGGCCAAAGGCTGACCCGCCCGCCGGAAACGTAATGGGGCGAGCTGAACGAAACCGCCAGAATATGGATGATGGGCAAGGCGCAGGTCAGGCAGATTATCGTGATGAAAACATAATTGAACACATTAAAAACCTTTTCCCCTCTGGTTCTGAAATGCATAATCCCACCCCCTTAGAAAATTTTATAGTTCGCTACTTTATATGCAATCCATAAGGACACAGAAATCAAAATCATTGAGACGACGGAACGCATCAGGCCCACAGCCGCGCCGAAGGCGAACCGCCCGTTCTGGAAGCTGAGCCTGTACAGGTATGTATCAATAATATCCCCCCGCGAATAAACGGCGGCGGAGTACAGATTGAATATCTGGTCAAAGCCCGCGCTCAGCACGTTGCCCAGCGCCAGCGTAACCATCAGCACGATAATCGGCCCCATCAGTGGCAGCGTAATGGACATCGTTTGCTTAAACCGCCCAGCCCCGTCAATAACCGCCGATTCGTAAAGCTCCGGGTCTATCGAGGTAATCGTGGCAAGATAGACAACGGTGCCGAAACCGAAGGTTTTCCACACATCCGACCAGATCATCGTCCACGGGAATACGTCCGGGTTTGCCAGAAACGCCACACGGCTCATGCCCATGTCCATAAGCGTATTGTTCACCAGGCCGTCGGATGCCAGTAAAGTCTGCATAACGCCTGCCAGTATGACCCACGATATAAAGTTCGGCACGTATACAATCGTTTGGAAAAAGCGTTTAAAAAACGTTCTGCGTATTTCGTTCAATAACAGGGCGAAAATAACCGACGCCGCGGTGCCCAGACCAATTTTAAATATGGAGATAAAAAATGTGTTTGGTATTGTACGGATAAACTGCGGCTGGCTGAACAGCCAGCGGAAGTTGTCCAATCCTATCCACGGTGAGCGGTTGAACCCGAGAACCGGGTTAAAATCCTGAAATGCCATGATCAGCCCGTACATGGGGCCATAGGAGAAAATCGCGGTTATTACCAGGGCGGGAAGTATCAGCATATGTAAAGGCCATTCTCGTTTAAAACGTTTAATTATCCTCAAACCGCCGCCGAAATACCGTTCACCCTTTGCCTTTTTGCCGGCGGCCCCGATTTTGGAAACGTCCGGCACAACACTGGGCCCCATATGATCCCTCCTGATATTGTAAATTAGGACGCCGAGGGCGGCGTCCCCTGCGCACAGCGAGCCGCCCTCGGCGTTTACACCCTTTTAATTACCGCCGTAAAGCTTATTTACAGCGTCTTCCTTGATCTGTCCGCCCTGAGCGTACCACTGCTCCAAAACGATCTCGAAATGGCTTACGGGCTTGTTGCCCATGATGATTTGCATGACTTCCTCAATGATGATGTCGCCCGTGCTGCCGGCCTCGCTGAATTCAACAGGCTCGGGGCCCCACAACGCGGTAGTAATGACCCAGCCGTTGTCAAACAGGTGCTGGGAGCGCCCGTAAGCGCTTTCCGGGAAACCCTGCTGCAGATAGGAGCCAAGTCCGGTGGGGTTCTTATCGTTTATCCACATAACGGAGTCGTTATACTTCATTTGCATACCCGTAGTAAAGAGCTGGCTGGTGTCGCCGGTTTGCAGGGCGTGGTTAACGTGCTGGAATTGAATCATGTCGGTCAGCGGGTCGATCCTGGAGAACGTGCCGGTCATGGCGTGCTCGCGCCCGTCAGCCATGTAGTAATGCAGCTCTTCCGGCGTCAGGTTGGCGTCGGGGCTGTACACCATATGATCAAGGATCGAGAGGATCTTCATAAGGGCCGCGGGGTTCTGGAAATCCGCGCTGGCAGCGATAACACCCATGTTCGGGTAGAAAATCTGGCCTTTTGCGGGCCTGTCGCCTGCCACGGTGGGAAGGTTTAATGGTATGAAGTAGGCGTCATCATTCTGCTGCATTGCGACGGTGTTCATTCCCCACATCCAGCCCCACCATTGCCACCAGCATTGTATGCCCACTCTGCCGTTTACAATGTCTTCGCCGGCTCTCTGCTCATCCATGGTCACGAAATCCGGGCTGATAATACCTTCGGCGAACCAGCGCTGCCAGTATTCAAGGGCGGTCAAAAATTCGGGGAACGCGATACCCGGCTTAATCCTGCCCGTTTCATCAGGCATCCAGAAATACTGGTTGTTAAAGATATTACCGACATAGGCGTCAAACATGGGAGCCGTTCTGAACAGCCATTGTAATTCACGGTGAACAGACAAGCCGTACCCGCCGTACTCGCTCATAAAGTGGTGGGCAAGGTTTTCAAAGTCCTCAACTGTCCTGATTTCCGGGGAACCGGCGGCTTCATACCAGTCTTTGCGCACCCAAAGATGCCAGGGCTGGTCGATCTGCCCGTAGTAATAGCGGGGGATACCGTAGATTCTGCCGTCAACTGTGTAACCCTGGATGGTCAGCGGATCGGCAAGCTCGGCGCTGCGGACGCGCTCGGAGGTGTAGGCGTTATACGCGTCTGTAAGGTCGAGGAGCATCCCGGCTTCCTGTAATTGGTTAAACAAAAGGGGAGTCGTTCTGTCAATCATGAACACATCCGGCAACATTCCGGCGGCGACAGTCATGTTCAAGCGATGGTCGTAATTGTCAATGACTACCCAATCCCATGTTACGTGGATGTTCAATTCGTCCTGGTACAAGCGGATCCATGGGTTGTTATGTATGTCATCCCCGTCCTCATAATGCCAGTTTGAAGCATGGCTTGCAACGGCGGTGACATGCACGGGCAGTTCATAAGGCGTGTTCCACGGGCCTTCCGGTACGGGTTGGAACGCGCGGGGATTGTGCCCTGCCGGGGCGTCGATTGCGGATCCCGGGGCGGGAGCCGGCGCATCGCCCTGACATGCCGCCAGCATCATGGCGGATGCCAAAACCAGAGCCAGCACCATAACCAACATTTTACGTGTCTTTACCATTAAAACGCTCCTTTCATCTTTCCTAAATAATTATTTGCCGCCGTTACACAGAATTATGCATAAAATCCTATAACAACAAGCGGTTCTTATTATTTATTATGATTATTATATATGATAATGTCAAGCTCAAAATTAGTTTTTTGTGATTTTTTGTGCTTTTTGTGGTTGAAAAATATTTTTGCGCACACCCCCCATTATCTGTCAGCATTACAACCCATCGCGAAAATGTAATCATCCGCGCAATCGCCGATTCTGTCCATTATTAGCTCATGCACGCAATTTTTCAGCAGCCCGTCGCGAACCCTTTGATACTGGATCGGCATAAATTGGCTTAGCAAGGGAAGCGGCAAGGGTTTTTCCAGATTTTCCGTAAGCCGTTCAACAGCTTGCGCAACCGTTGGCTCGGGCAAGTAGTAACGCGCCCTGTCCGAAAAGCCGTAAGCACGGTTTACGCGTTGCTTGAAACCGTCCCCATGGTAGTGCTTGTTCCAGTTTCCGGGGTTTTGCAACATTGCCGTTTCCAGAGCATCCGCGAAACCGCTAAAAACCGCGTCGCGCCCGCGAAGCATTATCTTTTCGATATTTTCCAGAGCAAACAGCGCCTCGCGCAGGGCGAATGTCAGCGCGGGGCCTACTTTTTGGATGATGATGCCGTCCTCCATCATCTCGCGCAGGGCTTGCCGGGGCTGGTAGTCTGTGGAGTGTCCCTCAAAAACCAAACCGGGGTTCTCGCGGATAGTTTCACACAGTTCCCTTGCTTTTTCGCGGTTATAAACGCGCACATCGTCCTCGCCGAACTCCACGCCTGGCTGCACAACCACCGCCGTTACGCGATTCCACGCCTCGTCCAACCCGTATTTACCGAAGGCTTCTTTAAAAGCGTCAATCGTGGCGCGGCAGTTTTCCGCGCTTGTAACGGCGTGTTCCTCAGTTTCCTGAGCGCCGCCGGGTATGGGAACCTCACTGCCGATTACGTAAACGGGGCTTGCTGCGTCGGGGAACGCGTTTTTACGATTTGCAAAGGCTTCTTCGGCAATGGCGCAGAGCCTTGCGCCCCTTTCCGAAATAATCTTATCAGATAGGGGCTTTAACTTATCGTCGGACGCAAGCCGCATACTCGTATCAATATGAATCTTGGTAAAACTCGTTGAAACGTAATCGTTGATGAGTTTTCCGGCATTTTGCATGGCTTCGTCCTCATGCAGATTCGTCCAGGTCAGCGGCCCCAAATGATCGCCGCCCAAAATAAGCCCGGACGCGTCAAAACCTTCCTGTTCCGCCAGTTCAAGGCACCAAGCCGCGAATGTTTCCGGTGTTTGTCCGGTATATCCGCCGAATTGGTTAACCTGATTGGCCGTGGCTTCGATCAAAGCGGGCAGATTATGCCTTTTTGCCCGGCGCATCACCGCCCGCAGAACATACTCATTCGCGCTGCAGCACGAATAAATCCCCGAGTGCCCGCCTGATTTATGCCGGGCGATAATTTGCTGTATGGGGTGCATACTCATTCACCTTTCCAAAATATCTAATAATTCCATCGGATTGTTGATATATAAATCAAACTCGCCAAGCTCTCTCTTGCAATACCCATAACATGCCCCAACAGATAAAATGCCGTTCGCCCGCGCGCCTTCGCTGTCTTTTTTCATGTCGCCAACCATTATAAAGCTTGATTTATCGCCATCTCCAATAATATCGCCAAGCATTTTCACTTTATCGGGCCGCCCGCAACTGACCGTCATAAAAAAATCCCTGATCCCGGTTTCCCTCAGAATCGAGAACACATGGTCATTGTCACCGGTACTGGCAATGTAAAGGTTGATTTTCCGGGCTATCAGCTCATTCAAAAGCTCTCGCGCATCTTTAAACAATAATCTATCCCGAACGCCCGGAAGCAGGCGCAGTTCGTCCTCCTCTACCATTTGCCCCATTTCACGCAATTTTTCGCGGGAAGTATCCGGGTATAAAATATAATAAAACTCAGGATTGTCAAACCCGGTGGCAGCCCGCACAGCGTCCATTGCGGGCATGGGCAATCCAAACCGCGGCGCGGCAAGCTCCATTGCGGCAAGCGTCAGGATTCCCGAATCCGAGAGGGTTCCGTCCAGATCAAAGATAACGTTTTTAATGCCCGTCATGGTTTTCTCCCGTTTCGCAGGTTATCTTTGGCTTTTTCAAGGTTTTCGGGGCAAAAATGCCGGAAAGCCAATAACAGCGCTCCTTCTTCCGGTTTCAGCCGGGGGGTTATTAACTCCCCTCCGATGTTTTTAATTTCATTCGAAAATTGCGGCAAAACAAGCTCACCCGCCTTAAACAATCCTCCGGAATACGATACCTCCATCGGTTTTCCGGCAAAATCGAGCTGGGCTTTTATGGAGCCAACCATCAGGCACAATTCGCCCACGGCTTCCTTGTACAAAGCAAACGCGCATTCTGAGCCCGAAACAGCCGCCTCTTTCGCCAAGAGTTGCAGACCCGCCACTTTTTCGCGGCGCGGCATGTATTTTTCGTGAATAATGTCAATAATGTCAAAATCGTTCTCAAGGTTGAATTCGCGGCGCACAACGCCGTATAGGGCATCCTTTGGGAGCCGCCCGTCGGCCTGCTTTGAAAATATTTCCAGCACCTTGCGCCCCATCCAGTAACAGGAGCCTTCGTCGCCAAAAAACTCGCTCCAGCCGCCGCATCTGGCAGTTTTTCCTTTACCGTCCGCGCCAAAAGCGATTGAACCGGTACCGGCCACTATATTGACCCCCGGTTCCAAAGCCAGCGACCCCGCCCAGCCCACTTCCACATCGTTTGTAAAGTAAACGGGGATATCAGGGAACGCCTGATTTACAGCTTGTTTCAAAGCGCGGTCACCCTCAATGCTCTCGCCGTAACAGGGCAGCCCCATCGCGATTCCGGCTATTTGATTTTCACCGATTAAACCAAACGCCGGCTTTTTAAGCTTTTTAGCCACTTCCGCGGCGCCGTGTTCCCGCCATGAAACGCCCGTCGTTTCAGCGTAAACCGGTTGAAAATCATCCGCAGAAGCGGCGCACAAGGCCGTTTTTGTCCCACCGCCGTCAATACCAAGCAAATATCGCAAGGTTTATCCCCCTTTATAGCATAATAGCTGTGTATACGGGTAAAAATAAATAAAACACCAACAAAGGAGCGATTTTATGAGCCAGATGCCAATAACGCCGGATTGTAACGATTTTGTGCCCATGAACGGGGAATTTCCTTACAGCGGCGCACACCGCCGGGAACACCCGGATTGCACGGAATGCGTATATTTTTCCCGCCGGAATTGCGGGAATGATACGGGCCACGACAACTTTTTATTCGATCAGCCGCTGCTGTAAATATTACGGACGACTATAACGGGCGAACACAATTTTTCCTTACTCGTCCTCAAAGATTAGTGTTCTTGTTATCCTGTCATAAGCCGCGCAGCTTTCGCGGAAGATATTCCGCGCCACGTAGAGGTGTTCCTTCGGATTTGGCATGGCGGGGCTGTAGTGGGTGAGCCATAAAGCGCGGGCGTTGCCGTCGCGCGCGATTGCGGCGGCATCGGCGTAGACCATGTGCATGTGTTCGCGGGCTGTGGCGGTTTTTTCGGGGTCGCCGTACATGCCTTCGCATACGAACAGGTCGGCGTTTTCAATAAAACCGGGTAATGTACGCACCGGGCGCGTATCAGTACAGTAACAGACCTTAAAACCCTTACGCGGCGGGCCCAGCACCATTTCCGGCGTGTAATCCGCGCCCTCATGGCAAACGCTTTCACCCCGCTGCAGGGCTCCCCAGAACTTCTTCGGCAGATTTAAACCCTCCGCCCGCTCAAGGTCGAACTTTGCCCCGCGCCTGGTCTCAATAGAGTAGGCAAAACATGGCCTGCCGTGGTCAAGGGGCAAAGCGCTTACATAAAATTCCGTCAAAGGTATACGCAAATCCGCGTGGGGTTTGACGGGCAGCTCAACCATTTTTATCGGGAAGGCAAGCTCCGGCGCGATAACCAGCAAACCCGCGGCAATACGCGCAAGCTCCGGCGGGCCGATGAGCGTAAGCTCCTCTTCGCGCCCGGAGTTTGACATGGTCAGTAAAAGCCCGGGCAAACCCGAAATATGGTCGGCATGGTAATGTGTGAAGCAAATGCAGTCGATATTTTTATATCCCCAACCCAGAAGCTTCATGCTTACCTGTGTGCCCTCGCCGCAGTCGATAAGCAGCATCCGCCCGTTGTACCTGCACAGCAGCGACGTAAGGTAACGGTTTGGCAGGGGCATCATGCCGCCCGTGCCAACCAAGCTAATATCCATCATAATAGGCCCGCCGATCCGCAAACAATGCCTGTTGCAGCCGCTCCGATAATTACCAGTATCGGGTTTACCGGCTTATTTTTAATCTTCACTTTTAGCATAACCAAAAACGCAGCAGCAAACAACGCTACCGCGAATATTGATACGCCGTCCGCTATTTTGGCAAATTCAAGCAGCCCCGCCTTGGGAAAAAACGTGGCCCATGCCATCCTGAACGCCGCCGCCATTATCAGCCCCGATGCAGCCGGACGCAAGCCGTAGAACGCGCCTTTCAGGATTCTTGACTTATTAACCCTTGCTATAAAATAGGTGGCTATTATTACCAGCGAGAGAGACGGCAGAATCGCGCCGAAAGCCGCCGCCAGGGCCCCGGAAACACCGTGCGTCCTGTATCCCACAAACGCGGCGGTATTGACGGCCACCGCGCCGGGCAGCATGTTGCAAACGCCCCAGATATCTGCGAATTGCGCTTCCGACATCCAGCCGCGTGTTAGCAGCCCGTCCAGGATAAGCGGATACGCGGCATATCCGCCGCCGAAGGTGAACAGGCCTATCCTGAAGAACATTGTGAAGAGGCTTATCATGCCGTCCTCCTGAATATACTGAGAATTATCGCGGCAAACGCGCAGATCAGCAAAACATACTGCATCGGCAATACCGACAGCACCACTAAAAAGAATGCCGCCACGAATATAATTAACTGGAAAAAATCCTTCACGGTCGGTTTTAAAAGCCTGATTACCGCGTGCAGGATGAGCGCGGCGACGGCAGCGCGGATCCCGGCAAAAGCGTATTGCACCGCCGTTAAATCCTTGAATTGCTCAAAAACGGCGGAAACAATCAGCACAAAAATAATCGGAAGCGAAACCATCCCCATTGTGCAAGCCACAGCGCCGGGTATGCCCGCGACTTTCGTGCCTATTGACGTGGCGGCGTTAATGCCTAAAATCCCGGGCATTGATTGCGCAAGGGTGATTATATCAGTCATTTCTTCCTCGGTGGCCCATTTATGCGTGTCCACGGTTTCCCGCTGGATTATGGGGATCATGGCGTACCCGCCGCCCACGGTGAAGCCGCCGATTTTAACGAATGTGTGGTATAGCGTCCATAAAACCTTGATTTTCTCCATTTTGTCTCCATCAATAAATATATCAATGCTTAAAATGCCGCATCCCCGCGAATATCATGGCAATCCCGTTTTCGTCGCAGGCCGCGATGGAATCCCCGTCACGGATGGAACCGCCGGGCTGTATAACGGCGGATATTCCCGCTTCGGCGGCGGAGACGACGCAATCCTCAAAGGGGAAGAATGCGTCGGAAGCCAGTGCGGCGTTCTTTAAAGAATCCTCGCCCAGCAGGGCCGTGCCGCTTTCTATGGCCTGCCTTGCTGCCCAGACGCGGTTTACCTGTCCGCAGCCGATGCCCGCGGTTTGCCCGTTTTTGGCGATTACGACGGCGTTGGACTTAACATGCTTTACGATTTTCCACGCGAATAGTAAATCGTCGTATTCCGCTCCGGTTGGCTTGCGTGCCGTTACGCACGGGAGCCTTTCAATGCTTTGACCGGCGGGGAAAAGTACATTGTCGGTTTCCTGCGCGATAATCCCGCCGGATACGCGTTTGAAGTCGATGGAAACATTTTTGCCGGGAAGCGCCGCCATGTCCAATTCGAGAATCCGCGTGCCTTTTTTCTTTGATAAAATCTCAAGCGCCCCGGCTGTATAAGAAGGGGCGACGACGATATCCAGTAAAATGCCTTTCATCTGCAAGGCCGTATCCTCGTCCACCTCGCGGTTAAGGGCGATAATACCGCCGTATATGGACACGGGGTCGGCGTTGCGCGCTTTGATGAAGGCTTCCGTTAGGTTTGCGCCGATCCCCACGCCGCAGGGGTTGGTATGTTTGCTTGCCACCGCCGCAGGCTCGTCAAATTCACGTAACAGTTCAACCGCGTCGTTTGTGTCGTTTATGTTGTTAAAGCTGAGCGGCCCGCCGTGGAGCTGCTTAAAGCAAGCGATGCCGGATATTTGCTTGGAATCGGTGTAAAACGCGGCTTTTTGGTGCGGGTTTTCGCCGTAGGAAAAATCCGTTTTATGAGTAAACGTAAGGTTCAGGATATCGGGGAAACCATCTTCCCCGGCTTGCTTCCTCAAATAGGCCGCGACAAGCGCGTCAAACCGCGCCGTTACCGCAAAGGCTTTCGCCGCAAGCCTGAGCCGCGTTTCCTCGCAAACACCGCCGTTTTCGTGCAGTTCATTCAATACTGCCGGGTAATCAGCCGGGTCAGTTATGATCGCTGTGTGTTTATGATTCTTTGCCGCCGCTCGGATCATCGACGGGCCGCCGATGTCGATGTTTTCAACTGTTTCCGTGTCCTCAAAAGGATACAGGTTGTTCACGACAATATCAATGCAACCGATGCCGTATTTTTCCAGCTCAGCCATATGGTCCGTATTTTCGCGGTCGGCGAGGATGCCGCCGTGTATATGCGGATGCAGGGTTTTTACCCTCCCGCCCAGCATCTCCGGCGAACCGGTGACATTGTCAACGGCCAAAAGATTCGCAACACCCGCGCTGTGCAGGGCGGCGTACGTCCCGCCCGTTGAGATTATGCCGTAACCAAGCCCCGCCAGTTCCTTGGCAAAATCCGCAATGCCGGTTTTATCATAAACACTGATCAACGCACGTTTCATTCCATTCACATCCTATTGTGTCATTGTAAACCTATATAAATAATCACGCGCCTCGCCCACATCGCCCATTCCGATGCGCTTTGAGGCCTCCACGCGGAAATTTCCTTCCGTGTCTTCAATATATAATATTTCCCCGGTCAAGTCCATACCGTAATGCCGCATATCCAGCCCGAATGCGCGGCAAAGCTTCCCCGGCCCGTCGCATAAGCGTTTCAAATCATTCACAGGGCGGCGCCTTAGCATCAGTTCAAGCCCGGCAACCGGCTTTACTGCGCGGATAAGCACACATTGCGGCACATCCTCCGCGCCCACCACAACGTTAAAGCAATGGTACATGCCGTAAATCAGGTACATGTACGCAACGCCGCCAGGGCGGTACATTACGGCTGTACGGCCTTCCCTTCCGCGGTGGTTGTACGCGTGCGCGGCACGGTCCTCCGGTCCCATATAGGCTTCGGCCTCGGTTATTATGCCTGAAACCATACCTTCATGGGTGTTATGGATTAATACCTTGCCGATGAGGTTTTTTGCCGCGTCTACAGCGTTTTGAGCGTAGAAATAACTGTCCAGCTTCACAACGCGCTCTCCGTATTAATTATTAATTGAAGTGCCTCCCGTTCGCTTAGTTTCGCGGTTTGCCTCGTCACGCCGGTTGCTTCGCGCCCGCAAACGGCGGGATACTCACAGAAGCGGCACGGCAGACGCGACTTGTGTTTTAACGGGTTTGCCGGAATTTCGCCGGAAAAGATGCCCGCGCCGATTTCCTTAATACGCGCCGCCGCCGTGGCGATAAGACTGTCAAACCCGGCTTTGTCAAGCGCTATGGAACGTTTGGATATCCCATCCGGCGTGAGGCTCACGGGCAAGATATTGCCTTCCCCGGCCCTGTTATCCATACTCATTATAATATCCAAATGCGACGAAACCGCTCCGGACATGCGGAATTCCCCGAAAATCTCCGATTCGTAATCACCCGGCTCCATACCCGGGTTGTACTCCGCAACGGGGTTACCCACCTTGAAATACAGGATTCCCGCCGGCTCCGCGCCCGGGTCTTGAGCCAGAGCCGCCATAAGGTACGCCGCAAGCTGAAGCTGCAGCCCGTACCATAGGTCGGCGAAGCTGAACGCGCGGTTGCCCGTTTTATAATCAATAACGCTGACAAGACGGCGGTTTTCCAAGGCTGCTTTGTCTATCCGGTCTATTCTGCCGGACAGCTCAATAATACCGTCGCCCAAAGCAAAAACAAGGGAACCGTCGCCGCCGAACTCCGCTTCAGAAGCCGCGATTCGGAACCCGCTGCGCACCAGATGCTCCGCCATAACTTGGGCGGAACGCTGCGCCGTAGCGGTTATACGGTCTTTGTAGTACATGAATCGGTCGCCGCTTAATAAAATCGCGTTTACGCATTCGGCGGCGGTTTGCTCGACAATGGAGCTTATGGCGGCGTTTATTTCTTCTTTTCGCGCCGTAATACCCGTTGCAAGCTGCTTTGTAAACCGTTCAAGGACGAGGTGCAGGATGCTGCCGACATCATGGTTTTCAATCTCGAAAAGCTTACGTTCCTTGAGCTTCAAGCAGCTTTTAGCGTAGTACATAAATGGGCAGAGTCGGTAGCTTTCAAGCTTGCTGATGCTTGTATTCAAGCGTTTTTTACCCCTTGCTCCGTATAGCGCCGCGATATCCTGATCCATCAGGCGCTGGGCGCGGCTTTCGCCGGCTAAGCGCTTGAGATTTTTCATTACCGAAGAGGTGCGGTTGTCATTTGAAAGGATATGGTACGCATCTCTTAAAAGCTTATTACCGGGCCATGCGCGAAGATTTTCGTGAATGGCGTAAAGCATGGCGTTAGCCGTTGTAACCTCGGGTAATGCCGGATTCTCAACAATGGTGAGGGCCGGGAATTTTTCACGCACCGCGTTTACGATGGATGCCGGCGGACCTAGGGTATCTTCTGAAAGATAGCTCAAATATAGGTTTTCGGAAGGTTTTGACAGCATTTGGTAAATGTTTAGGCGTTCGTCCAGAGCGCGGCGTTTTAACGTCCCGGCAAGTTCTACGCCCGCTTCTTTAAGCATTTCGCGGTCCGCGTCGGGTAAAATACCTTCCTCGCGCCGCGCCGGGATCAAAGCGTCGTTCAACCCCAACGCAAACAGGCTGCGGACGTTTGTAAGCCGCGAACGGTTGATGTCCCCAGCAATAATATGGTCAAGGGAAGGCGGCGCTATCCCGGCGGAAACGCTTTCAAACCCCGTTTCAAGCAGTTGCGCGAACTCGGCCGGGGTAAGGGTTTCACCGCCGAAAAGATTAACGGTAATGTCCAATATTTCAACCAGACGCGCCCACATCTGGGTGTGGGTCTGTGTTTTTTCAAAATTCCCGATGGCGCGCGATTCGTCTATCCAAGCGGAAAGGCGCTGTTTTACGCCGGATTCGTCAAGGAACGCGTATATCGCGCGGCAGATTTCTTGTGCGTCAAACCGTTTTCCGCGGCGGAGCCGGTTCGTTAATGGCTTCAAATCCGCTAAAACGCGCAGCCTCAGGGCGTTTGCGCGTTCGGTCAGTTCCGTGTCGCCTTCGAGAACCCAAGGCCATTCCATTTCCCATTTATAGCCTTTTATACCGCAAGCCAGCACGTAATTTTCCAGCTCGTCAATTTCATCCGGGTCAAGGCTTAAAAGCCCGGTTTTCAGGGCACGGAATACATTTTCGTAACTGTATCCAACGCTTACCAGCGCAAGGCCGGCCCGGCAGATTTCCGCCAGCGGATGCGCCATCAGGCCGCGCCTGTCGTCGATAAATAAGCTGATGCCGTAGCGGGTGAAGACGGTTTGCATTTCGGCGCTGTAACGGCTTAGGTCGGAGGCCACAACACCGATGTCGCTGAAGCGGCAGCCGTGGCCGCGCACCAGCTCAACAATACGGCGGGCGGCGAAGTCCAGTTCGCCGTAAACTGTGGCATGCTTGGAAAATATGATGTTTTCGGCTTTTCCCGTAAATTTTGTTGAATTAAAATAATAATCTTTAAAAAACGCCAGAGCGGGGGAGCTTTTATGCCGCCAATCCTCTGTTAAATAAACATGTTCCTCAAGCAGGACGCGGTTTTGAGCCGCCAGTTTTGTAAATCTGTTGACGGTGGCCTTAACCTCGGCAAAAGGCTCGTAAGGGTTTATTTCGTTAAAATAACCGTTAAAATCAGGCCCTATTCCATCCATGGGCAAAGCCGCGGTCACACGGGCGCATGCAGTCAGCAAAGCCGACAAAACCTTATATTCCTGCGGTGTGAAGCTCTTAAAACCGTCTATCCAAACCTCGGCGCCGTCCAGAAGCCGCGAATCCCCCGCCCTTTCGGCAAGCATGTCGAGGGTGGTGTCGCCTGTATTATACCGTTCGGCTGTGAGAGTCAGATATTCGGCGAAAATACTGGCTAAATCCAGCAAACGCAAGGAATACGCCGTATTCTCCTGACGGGAAGCGGCATTGCGCAGTTTTTCCGGAGTAACGCCGTATTGGTGAAACTCTGTTATAATTTGGCCTATTTTATCTATAAAACCTTTGCCGCTTAGGGTTTGGCGGGATTTGTAATAGCCGAGCGTCCCAGCGAGTTTTGACAGGGCTTTACGGATCAGGAGGTGCTTGCCGATGTCATCAAGCGGGACGAGGCCGCCGCGCCCAACCTCACGCAGAACGCTGTAGGCGAGGCGGTTGAAGCTTAATACCTGTGCGCGGAAAAGCCCGCGGCCCCCGGATTGGTCAAGCAGCAGGCGTTCGGAGCTTAGGGAGAACTGCTCGGGGACGATGTAGATTAGGGCGGTTTCGGCTGTTTTGCCCCGCGCAGGTTCGGGAGAACGCGACCCGGCCCTGCGGGTTATTTCGTTGGCGCAAAGGTATGTTTTGCCAGTGCCGGGCTTGCCGAAAATATATCTAAGCAAGCCCGATTTCCCCTGCAACGGAACGCATTCCGAGGATTGTCTCGTCTATAAGGTCTTTCAGCTCCATGCCCAGCATCTCCGCGCCTTTTTTGATTACCTCGCGGTTTACCCCGGCGGCAAAGCGGGCGTCCTTGAATTTCTTGTTAACAGAGGAATATTCAAGATCCATCAGGCTTTTTGAAGGACGCATAAGGGCCGCGGCGTTGATGAGGCCGGTTAGCTCATCTATGGCGTAGAGTACTTTTTCCATGCGCGAAATTGGCTCCACATCGCAGCAAAGACCCCAGCCGTGGCTGACAACGGCGCGGACGAAGTCTTTGTCAAGGCCTTCGTCTTCCATTAGTTCCGCCGTTTTTTTACAATGCTGGTCGGGATACAACTCGTAGTCCAGGTCATGGAGAAGTCCCACCGCCGCCCAATATTCCGCGTCCTCATTGTATTTTTGAGCAAAATGGCGCATAACGCCCGAGACGGCGGCGGCGTGGTTTATCAAGCTTTCGTTTGAGTTGTATTTGCGGAGGATTTCGTGGGATTGCGGCATTGTTGGTATCATTTGTACTGCCTCCAAAAACATTTTTAACCACAAAAAACACAGAAATTAAATTCTGTTTGAAGAACCCAGGACATTGCGGATTTTGTGCTTTACAAGCTCCTTGACGTTTGCGCGGGCGTAGGTCAGGTACTGGCGCGGGTCGAAATGGTCGGGCTTCATGTTGAAGTATTCGCGGATGCTGCCCGTCATTACCAGACGCAGGTCGGAGTCTATATTTATTTTACACACCGCCATCGCGGCGGCTTGGCGCAGCATATCCTCTGGAATGCCGATAGCGTCGGGCATTTTACCGCCGTTGTTATTTACCTTCACCACCCAGTCCTGCATCACCGACGACGCGCCGTGTAAAACGATTGGGAAATTGGGCAGGCGTCTCTGAATATCCTCAAGTATATCGAAGCGCAGGCGCGGCTCCTGGCCCGGCTTGAACTTGAACGCGCCGTGGCTTGTACCGATGGCGATAGCAAGGGAATCCACGCCGGTTTTTGTTACGAATTCCTCGACTTCGTTGGGATCGGTAAACTGGGCGTCCTCTTCGGCTACGTTAACCGCGTCCTCAATGCCGGAAAGTTTGCCCAGCTCGGCTTCGACGACTACACCGCGTGCGTGGGCGTACTCAACGCATCTCTTTGTAAGTTCGATATTTTCTGCAAGCGAATAATGCGATCCGTCAATCATAACGCTGGAAAACCCGCCATCCACGCAGCTTTTGATTTCCTCAAATGCCTGATCCGGGTTTAGGCCCGCGCCGCCGTGATCCAAGTGCAGGGCCATGTCCAGCCCCGTGTCCAGCATTGCGGCTTCCACAAGCTTTGTCAGGTATGTGGGCTTGGCGTATTTCCTTGCACCGGCCGAAACCTGCAAGATTACGGGCGATTTTTCCTCAAGCGCCGCTTCGGTTATGGCCTGCACTATCTCCATATTGTTTACGTTAAACGCGCCGATGGCGTATTTGCCCGCGTAAGCCTTTGCGAACATGTCCTTCGTTGTGACGAGTGCCATTGAACACCCTCCTAAGGTTTATTTTTGTCTAAATAATTATAATCTTTTATATTGATTTGCGCAAGCAAAAAATGTATACTAAAACGGTGAAAGCTGGTGAAATATGCGACTTATTAGCATTTCTTTATTTATTCTTACCGTATTATTTCTCCCCTCCTGTCATACAGACGGAGAAGGTTATTATTTGGAATATACTTATGAAGCGGAAACACCCCTGCCTGAAGATATTGGCGTGGATATGCATGTTACGCGCGCTTTGGCGGCAAAGCAGCTTGCGTTTATCCATAGCGGCAGGATTGCGATAAATTCAATGGAGCGCGAAATTACCTTTACCGATGTGGAGATGGAACATTGGCACAATCGCTATGTTAACGCCGTTTTTGCCATGGGGTTGATGTCCGGCGCGGGGGATGTATTTATGCCGGACGCGCCGCTGACGTATTCGCAGGCGAGGTTTTTATTAAACCGTGTTTACGCCGATGACGATGAATTTGAACACTATTTCGACCACACCGAACCTATTCCTTACTCTTATTGGACTGAATTGCTGCTGGACGCATTGGATAAAGCAAGCGGCGGCGATATTTGGGGGTTGTATGGTATAAGCCGTATAAGCCTGATACCATTACAAACCGTTGAAAATGGCGTGTTTACGGACTGCGGGCCGTTTGGCTGTGCCGGAATAGATATAGCGCCTTATATCGACAAGCAGATCACCGCGTTGGTTAAAGACGATGAAATCCTTGCCCTGCTTGGTGTTGAGAGCGAAGCGCCTGTTATCCGGGGGGCTTATATACAGGATATTTATGACGAAGCCATCGTCATTTTCGCGGGCGGCGCGATACGGGCATATGCCTGGTTAAATCCGCTCCCGGCGGGAAATGTGTGCGATATCACAGTGTCACGCGGAACCGCCCTTGATGTAAAAATCCTCGAAACGGAGATTAGCGGCACGCTAAACCGCATAACGCCGGGGTTTACCGAGCTGCGCGATATTGAGCTGCTGCCGAATGCCGCCGATGTCAGGGTTTACGATGTCTCCGAAAAAAATGTTGCGGGTGGGACGCCCGCGCTCCCAGTCCCGGTTTTGCGCGGTTTAGGAGACGTAATATCCGGAAGTGACGACGCCAGTTTCATTGTTGAAGACGGCGAAGTCCGCGCTGTTTTGATAAACCACATATCCGATCCGCGCACGGTGCGGGTTTTACTAAGCACTACGGGTTTCCGGGGTTATTTACACGAAAGCGTCAGCCTTACCAGCGACGTACCGTTCACTGTTTGGGCAAACGGCGACCCCTATGCCTACGCCGCCGGAGAGGTGTTCACCGCCGCGGTTTGGGAGAATTTACACATTTTTTCCGAATCCAAACCGCGCATTTACATAACGACGGATACATATTACGGGCGCATAGAGCTTCTGAGTATTTTGCGAAACGGAGAGCACCCGCGCTATCGCGGGGTTTTGGAGATTTGTTTGGAGGCGGATGGACGTTTTACCGTTGTTAATGAGTTAAATATTGAAGAATACTTATATTCCGTGGTTTCCAGCGATTCACTCCATACGCACGGCTTTGAGGCCGCTAAGGTGCAGGCCGTCACCGCGCGTTCCTATGCTTATACGCATTTCTTCGCCAACAGTTTCGGCGCGCTGGGTGCTAACTTCAACGATTCCGTTATCAGCCAGCTGTATAACAACATGCCCGAGAACACGCTGTCCGTGCGGGCTGTTAACGAAACGCGCGGTATGATGCTGAGCCACGCGGGGAATGTTATCGCGGGTAATTTTTTCAGCGCATCGGCGGGCGTTACGGCAAATTCCGGCGAGGTTTGGCCGGATATGCTGACCGGCGCGTTCCCCGGCGAAACCTTACCCTATCTGCGTTCAACCGTTTTGCATTCGGGAGGAAATTACGGCGATTTACGCAACGAATCAAACGCGGCCGCGTTTTTCCGCGATTGGAATGTGCAGTGCTGTGATTCAGGCTCCCCGTGGTTCCGCTGGTACGCCGAAATGACCGCCGCCGAGCTTACCGCCTCAATAAACGCCGCCTTGCCCACCCTCTACGCCGCTAACCCCGCGCTTATAAAAACATTGCAGCCGGACGGGTCTTTCCGCAGCCGCCCTATTGAGACAATCGGTGATTTGGTTAATATTGAGGCGCTTTCACGCGGTGAGGGCGGTAATGTTATGTCGATGCAAATAACCGGCACCGAGGCCGTTATAACCGTTTACACCGAGTTGAACGTACGCCATCTGCTGAGGCCCGCGAGCGTAACCCGCCATATGGGCGGCGCCGCGGAAAATTTGACGATGATGCCTTCGGCGTTTTTTGCTATAGAGAAGCATGTGGACGAGTACGGCGGCATGTGGGCCGTGACCTTCCACGGCGGCGGTTTCGGTCATGGCGCCGGGATGAGCCAGAGCGGCGTAAGGGGCATGGCGGAGGCCGGATTCAACTTTGAGCAGATTTTGCGGAGATATTACAGAAGCGCGGTTATTGTGAAAAGGTGGTAGACAATATTTTGGTTTTATAGTATTATTTAGTTTGTTTTATAGTATTATTTAGTTTGTTTTATCAATTTTCAGGAGAAAATTCATGGCCCTAGACGGAATCGCGATAGCGTATCTTGTCCGCGAACTGGACGCCGCATTAACCGGCGGTAAAATAGATAAAATCCACCAGCCCGAGCCGGACGAGATAATTTTGGTAATAAGGAAAGACGTTAACCGCCGCCTGCTGCTGTCCGCCGGCGCACAGGCTCCGCGCGCCCATTTTACCGAAATCCCCAAGGATAACCCCATGACCGCGCCGCTTTTTTGCATGGTGCTGCGCAAGCATCTGCTTGGCGGGCGGATTACCGGGATCACTCAGGGCGCGGGCTTCGAACGCGTTATTAATTTCGATGTTGAAGCCGTAAGCGAGATGGGTGAAATATGCCAAAGACGCCTGATTATTGAGATTATGGGCAAGCACTCCAACATAATACTGCTGGGCGGCGGCGTAATTCTTGATTCCATAAAACGCGTAACACATGAAATGAGTTCCCTGCGCGAGGTCTTGCCGGGCAGAACTTATACGGAACCTCCGGCGCAAGATAAAATTAACCCTGCCGCCGCGATGGACGATATGGAAATATTTACCACACGGCTGTTAAACAGCGGTGATACCGCGCCCAAAGCCCTTTCCGGCGGTTTTAACGGCATAAGCCCCGCCACCGCCAAAGAGATAACCCACCGCGCCGGTATTGATGCCGGCGCAATGGCTGATAAGCTTGAAAACGCTGAAGTTACACGGCTTTATAATGTTTTTGGAACGATTGTCACTGACGCGCTCTCAGGCAAATTCAACGGCGAGCTGGCGGAAAACGGCAAAGGGGCGGCGGTTGATTTCGCGCCCTATGAAATGACCGTGTATCCCAAAGAACTGCGGCGTGGCGCGGAAAATATGTCCCGGTTGCTGGAAGAATTTTACGGCGCCAAGGACCACGCACTGCGCATAAGCCAGAAATCACAGGATTTGCGCCGCCTTGTCGCGCAGAACATCGAACGTTGCGTGCGTAAATACGACGCGCATCAGCGGACGTCGCTTGAAATTGAGAATAGGGATATGAATAGGCTGAGCGGTGAACTTTTAACCGCAAATTTATATCAAATAACACCAGGCTTGCAAGAGGTAACGCTGCCCAATTATTACGATGAAAACGGCGGCAACATCACAATCAAGCTGGATGCGAGACTTACCGCCGCCCAGAATGCCCAGCGATATTTCAAGCGTTATAACAAGGAAAAACGGGCGTTTGAGGCCCTTGGCCCGCAGATGGAGCAAAACGCCGAGGAATTGAAATATTTGGAAAGCGTGATGGAATCGCTGTCAAAGGCCGATAATCTGGCGGAGTTGAATGAAATCCGCGAGGAGCTTGCGGAAACGGGCTTCGCGCGGCGGAAAAACGTGAAAAAAGAAGCAAAACGGCCTGCCCAAGCCAGCCAGCCCGTCTCATACACCTCATCGGACGGTTTCACTATTCTGGTAGGCAAAAACAACCGCCAAAACGACGAGTTAACAATGAAAACCGCCAATCCCGGCGATATCTGGCTTCACGCGAAGGACATCCCCGGCTCTCATGTCATAATAAGAACGGAAAACGCCGGGGTTCCCGACAGTACGCTGGAAGAAGCGGCCTCCCTCGCCGCGTTTTACAGCAAGGCCGGGGCTTCGGCGCTTGTGCCGGTGGATTATACCCTAAGGAGGCATGTTAAAAAACCGGCGGGCGCAAAGCCCGGGATGGTTATTTATACGCATCAGAAAACGGCTTTTGTGAAGCCCAGCGATAAGGTGAGTCATGAGAAACATATTTAAGCAAATGCGCGTCCAGCAGTATATTAAGAATATCCTTGTTTTCCTGCCGCTGGTTTTTTCGCTGAACCTGTTCAACACCTCCAGTTTTATTCGTGCCGCGTTGATTTTTCTGGCTTTCTGCGCGGGATCCTCCGCGGTATACATCATAAACGACATCGCCGACGCGCCCAGGGACAGGCTCCATCCGCGCAAAAAAAACCGCCCCATCGCCAGCGGCGCAATGAGCGTTCGCTTTGGTGTTGTTTTGGCGGCTTTCTGCTTTGTTTTTGCCGGTTTTACGGCGTTTTTTACCCATGTTCATGCCGGGGTTCTGCTTGTTGCCTACATCGCCGTAAACATGCTGTATTCCTTTGTTTTAAAGCGTCTGGCACTGGTTGACGTGTTCTGCGTAATGACCGGGTTTTTGCTGCGGATAGCGGCGGGAGCGGCCTCGATAGGGGTTCCTGTTTCAAGCTGGCTGATGCTTACCATCATGTCGCTAAGCCTGTTCATGGGATTTGGCAAAAGGCGCGGCGAACTGAACGGCGTTCCCGGCGCGGCTGCCGCCACACGCAGGGTTCTGTCAAAATACAGCGCCGCGTTTCTGGACAAGGCAATGTATTTTACAATGACGCTAAGCGCCGCGTTTTACGCGCTTTGGGCCATAGACGGCGAAACCGCCGCAAAACTGGGCACGGAGAATTTGATTTGGACGACGCCGCTTGTAATCGCGGGATTGCTGCGGTATGCGCAGATTTTGGAATCCGCCGATTCCGACGGGGATCCCACCACGGTTTTGCTTACCGATTTGCCGCTGCTATGTATTGTGCCGGTATATGCGCTGGTTGTTGTGGGGATTGTTTATTTTGGGTAATCGGATTTGCAAACCGCGTAGCAGGCGACATCGACAAACCCTCCCAGCTTCGCCATATAATCGCATTGGCGGCTGATACCCTCGAACGTCATGCCGGTTTTCTGCATTACGCGGCCCGACGCTGTGTTATCCGCGAAATGATGGGCGGCAATGCGGTTAAAACCCGCGTTGTTGAATAAATGCTTTATGACGGCGGCGACGGCTTCGCTTGTGATCCCTCGGTTCCAAAACCGGCGCCCTATGCACCAGCCAAGCTCGCAGCTCAGGTGCGCGGCCCTCATGTTCACGACGGATGCCGTGCCGATCAGCTGCCCTGTTTCCTTAATCTCTATGCCCCACTGGTAAAAGTCCGGCTCCGAGTACTGACCTTCCCAGAGCGCCAGCCTCTCCTCGCTGGCCACGACGCCTTTATGCGCGTCCCACAGCATAAACTTCGTAACTTCCGGGTCATTTGCCCAGTTTTCAAACATCTGGGGCGCGTCGGAAACCGACATGCGGCGCAGGTTCAGCCGCTCCGTCTCCAGCGGGACGGTTCCCGTGTGGGAAAGTTTTGGACTGTCATTCATCATCTTCGTCGTCCCCGGCGTTGTCCTCAAACTGCTTTAAGAAATCCATGTCGAATTCCTCGTCAAAATCTTCGTCGCCGTCCCCGATTATGAACCCGTCCAAAAAATCGTCATCATCATCGTCATCGTCATCATCGTCATCATCGTCGAAATCATCCTCGTCATCGTCATCGTCGTCGTCAAAATCAAAATCAAAGTCGTCGTCTTCTTCTTCATCAAAATCATCATCGTCATCATCGTCGTCATCGTCGTCAAAATCGAAGATATCGTCATCTTCATCGTCTTCGTCAATATCATCCATATCGCCAAAATCTTCGATATCAAAAAAATCGTCGGAATTCATCACGTACCTCCATGCAAGTGTTTTAACATATTATACAGCTACCATTTATTGTTTTCAAGCCTATAATTAATTTTCGGAACTAAAATTGATTATAAACGTTTATTAAGTAAATATTAACTTTTTGTTAAGGAACGATGTATTATGGGATGCCGCCAGTATAAAGAAATGATCACGCTTTACGTGGACGGTTATCTGGATGATGTCCGGAAAGCCCGGCTTTTAGCGCACGCGAACACTTGCGGGAGGTGCAGCGGCGCACTTCGGGCCTATACCGATATGGCGGGCGACCTGAGAAGGCTGGCGGAAGTAGTGCCGGACACGCAGTTTCTCAGGGAATCCATGGCGCGGATCGAAAGTTTTTCCGGTAAAAGCCGCATTGGGCGGATGCTGCCGGAGAGGCGGGCCAGATTACAGGGATTTATAGGAACGCTCGGCGCCGCCGCAGCGATGTTTGTGTTTGTAGTGGCGGCAAGCGCGCTGGGGCTGCTCAGGCCGGAGGCCAATCAGGTCAGGCATGACGCGGGCTGGGCGGATTACGGAGCGCGTGCCTTTGATATGGCGTATGCCGAAACGGATTCTTTTAACACGGCATTTTTCGGCGCTCAGTCATATGGCGGCGTCATGGGCATTGGCGCGGACAATATTATATATGACCGGTCTGACGATACCTACCTTCTTTACGATTCCCCGGATAATACGTATGAAGCGGCGCGCGCGGGGGGACGCGGCGATTTTCCGGTGGTATACGCGGACGGATTAATGCCCGCCGCCGCGCCGTTTGAAGAGCCGTACAGGCAAAGCGCGGAGTTTGAGATTTTTGGTTATCATCCGCCGCCCATGGGCGATATTCTCACCGAACAGCGCCATTTAACAATAGAAACCTCCAATGCCGAGGGAATGCTGCAATCCGTGCAGATGCTTGGCATACAGATAACGGACAGCAGCACGCGTACCGGAGGCGATAGGGTTTACAGCTCCGCCACAATAAGGCTGCATATACAGCAATATCCCATGGTTGCGGCGGTTTTGACGGATTTCGGCGATATTACGTGGGAAAGCGCGTCAGTATGGTCTTTAGCCGATGAGATCAACGACGCGCAGGCCAGTCTCAGCGCAAGGCGCTCCGAATACGAGCGGCTGCTGACATACAATGACCACGCCGGCGAGCTGCATGGGCTTATAATCTTACATGACAGGATAAATAATGTTTTACGGCAGATTGACAGCTTCGAGGGCCGGCTGAGGCGGCTTTATTCCGACGCCAATATGTCCACGGTCTACATTTCAGCTTCCAGCCCGGCGGCGGCCCCGGTTGCGTTAAGCTTCGCCGAACGTCTGCTCAACGGGTTTATGGACGGGCTGGAAGGCATGTCCCAGGCGGCGGAACGCGTAATCGTTTTCGTGACGGGGGCGATAATCCCGGCGGCTATTGTGGTTATTTTAATCAGCGCGGTATACGCGGTTATTTTCCGCAGAAAGGGGAATCGTTAATATGAACGGGATTCTTCGCTTTCGGTCTGGAACGTTAATTCTGGCGGTTATCGCCATAACAGCGTTATTATCCGGCTGCCGCAGAAATCAGGACGCGGGTTACGGCTGGGATACGTCATCGCCCCGCTTGTATGAAAGCAATTACGCTATAATGTATGACAGCGATTACGCCGATTATATGTATACCGGCCTGTCACATTCTTCAAACTTTTCCGCTCCTCCAAGCCCCGCGGGAAATATTTTTCATGAAGAGCTTGAAACGCGGCGGAACCGGCAGATAATAAGAAACGGCTCCGTATACATGAGTACGCGGGATTTTGATACCTTGACAAGTTACGTGCTTGACTTGGTTGAGTCCTTTAACGGGTATATCGAGTCGACAGATAAGTACACTACCCATGAGGGCCTGCGGAATCAGAGTTTTTCCCTGCGCGTCCCCTCCGGGAACTTTGAGGCGGCTATGCGCGGCATTGAGTCCCAGGGCGGGGTGCGCAACTCTTCCCGCGGCCAATCGGACGTTACGGACCATTACTACGATATCGCCGCAAGGCTTGATGCCCGGACAATCGAGGAACAGCGGCTGCTTGAGCTTATCGCCCAGGCGCGGGAGATCGCGGATTTGATTCTGCTGGAACAGCGGCTTTCCCAAGTGCGCCAGGAAATCGAATCCATGCGCGGGCAGCTGCAGGGCATGGACCGGAGGGTTTCCTACTCCCAGATCTGGCTCTCCATAACCGAGGAACGCGGCATTTATGAACCCGGAACGTTATTGGCACGCGTGGCAAAGGCTTTTACCGATTCTATCGACGCCACTGCCGCCTTTGCGCAAACAGTGCTGGTTTTCCTTGTTTCAGCAATAATCCCCCTGATTTTTATCGCGCTGATGCTGCTGGTCGGGCGTTTCACGTTCAGAAGGCTTGTGCGCCGCAGACGCAAGAGAAAACCGGCGGTTGACAAAAGTGCCTTGAAAGCCGTTAAATTGCTTGTTGAAGACGCTAAGGACGAAGGAAACGGCCAGTAGGGGCGGGTCCATGGGATCATAAGCAGGTGAGATAAATGCATCAATTGACTTGTATGTCACGCCAGGGTTATTTTTGTACGGCCATGGAGATTATGCCCATGGCTTGTGCGTTTATATCCGACACATACGAATGTATCGGGCAAAACCGCGAGTGTGTGGCGCTTTACGGCTTTGCCGGCAACGAAGATAAAATGAAGCGCATATTCGACTTGGCCCCGCAATATCAGGCTGACGGCCGTCTTTCCGTTGAAAAATCCCTCGAGTACGTCAAACGCGCTTTTGAGGGCGAAAGCGGGCGTGTGCGCTTCGAGTGGATCCTGTCCACCAGCGAAGGCTTGCAGGTACCGGCCGAGGTAACCCTTATACGCATGGATACTGGCGGTAACTATGTTTGCGCCGCGTTCATAAACGATTTGCGCGAGCTTAAAGAAGCCATGGCTTCGCTGGATAAAATTTCGACGCTCGCTTTTAAGGACAGCCTGACCGGGCTATATAACCGCCGCTATTTCATGGACCGCCTTAACTTTGAGTTCCGTATTTTCGGTTCAAGCCAGAAATCCATTTCCGTCATCATCTACGACCTTGATAAATTCAAAAATGTGAACGACACCTACGGTCATCCCGTGGGCGACGAGGTCTTGCAGCAAGTATCCAACCGCGTTAAAACCGTCTTGCGCGCGCGCGACCTGCTGGCGCGGTACGGCGGCGAGGAGTTCATTGTCATGCTGCTGGACACATCGGCTGACGAGGCTTTCAGGCTTGCCGAACGCCTGCGCGATTCCGTATGCGCCGCGCCTATCCCATACAACGGGAATGAGATTAACATATCCATAAGCCTTGGCGTCGCCACCAAAACACTGCCGCAAACAACCATGGAGAAGCTCATAGAAAGCGCCGACAAAGCGCTGTACAAAGCCAAAAACAACGGGCGCAACCGCACGGAGGCCTGTAGCGGGGAGCTATAGAAAAACTAAAAGCCGCAAGATTTATAAGTTAAACCATCGCGGCTTTTTTAATATTGCGATAATAAAAAGCAATCCACTCTGCTGCTTCGATAACAGAGTGGATAATACAACATCTAAAATGCAAACCCTTAATTTAATACTTCGATGTAAAATCATCTATCGCGTCTTGCGCTTTTTCCATCATGCGCCTGCCCTGGCGGCACATTTTCCGCCGCGCGCGCCCGTCGCTTAAAACATAACCCGCGCCAATGCCTATTACCCCGATTATCGCGCCTGTGACAACGCCTGCTTTGAATTTCATATTAATCAGCCTCCTCATTATAAGTATGGCCTTTTCATTATATATTTATTCGTAATGTTAATTCAATAATGCATTTATTTTAATGTTGTGATATAGTACGGATAAAGTAATAAATTCAATGCGAAGGAGGCCTTAACGTGAAGGACCCCAAATTAGTACGAAAGTATCGTATGCTGGATCAGGATATTGCCGCATTCGATGATAAGCTCCATGGAATTAACGGTTTTGAGGCAAAGCCGTTTATACCGACCTCCGCCAACCGCAGGATGATGCAGGACGCGCTGGACGCGCTTTTTGCCCGCCAACAGGCCCTCGAAGCCCCCGATGAGGTTTTTTGCATTATCAAGGATCATTATGCCGATTTTTTGGAAGGGCTGCGGCTTAGCCTGAACAGCGTGTACCAGTCTCCCTTAACCCGCCTTGGATTCGGAGGGTTCAGCATCAGCGCTTTGTTCCGTAAGGACACGCGCCCTGATGAAACCCGCAAAATGATTATGGAAGCCCGTATGGAGCAATATGATCTGCAGTTCGCGGCTATGTTCGAGTGGCTTGACGCATTGCCGGTTGATGAGCTGAACGGCCTGCTTGCCCGGATTAATAACCTCGTGGAAGTAGTTAATATTGAACGGGAGGAAGCCGGTCAGTTTATGGCTTTGCTTAGTGAAGCAGAGCTTGAGGAACTGATTGAGAAAATGCGGGTTTTTGTTGACGGTACGCTTGTTAAGTGGACTTCAAGGCTGAAAGAAATGATCGCGGGTAAGGGCGGGATAATAAAAACCGAAGCCCGCGGGGAAAATGATGTTATTCCTTTGGATATAGAGGGCTACCGGCAGGCGTTAGAGGCTCAGGGCGTCAGTTTAGACGATATCCTCAGCTGGCATGAATCCGAGGCGGAGAAAACACGCAACGAGTGCTTTGAGCTCGCCAACAGCCTTGATATCTCTGAAAAACCCGTCACTTCAATGGCGCAGGTAAACGATATACTGTTTAAATACGCCGGCCCATGCGATTCCCCCGAAGAAATGTTCCGCCGCGCAAACGAATACGTAACCCGCGGCACCGCCGCCGCCCGAGAATACGTCTGGCTGCCTGAAGACGCGGATTGCCCGCCCCAAGCGATGTACAGGCAGATGAGAAGCTCATACCCCTGGGGAGCGGGCGGTTCCTGCAGCCCGTACAGCAGGCCGTTTAAGGGGCGTTTTATGCTTAATGACGAAAATTACCGCGCCATCACGGACGGCTGGATAAAGATCAACTGCATCCACGAGGTTCACCCCGGACATTATACCCAATTTCTCCGCGCGCTTCTGGATCCCATGCCCGAGACCTTCAAACGGGGCGCAAAACATAGCTGCCTTACGGAGGGCATGTGCATACGCACGGAAAAGCTGTTTGAATATATCTTTGCAGAAGACCCTTATTACCCGCTTTTTACGGCCTACCGAAGGCACCATACCTCGGTTCGCATCAAGGTGGATTTATGGCTGCGTTATTTCGGCAAAACCATCGGCGATGTCATAGAGCTTTACATACAGGAGCTTGGTTTCGACAGAAACAGCGCCCGCATACAGGTTCAGGCCCATGAGAACAGCAACGGGTATTTTACCACCTATTATTACGGTTACAAGAAAGCCGCCGAATGGGAGAAATACTACGGTTTCGATAAAAAAGAATATACCGAGCTTCTTTTCTCAGTGGGACGGGTAAGCCTGGCCACATTCGAGCGCTTTCTGAAACTCAGCGTGGAAGACCGGTTCAGCTTAACACATGAATTTGCCAGTTTGAACCAGTTCAGGTAGTTACGGAGGAATTAAGATGAGGGATTATAAATGGGGCATCCTGGCGCCGGGAACCATTGCCGACAGGTTTGCCCGGGGGCTGGCTGTTTTACCGAACGCCGTGCCGTATGCGGTTGGATCGCGTGATATTGGCAGGGCACGGGCGTTTGCCGGCAAATACGGGTATGAAAAAGCTTACGGAAGTTATATGGAGCTGGCGCGGGACCCCGATGTTGATATCATTTATGTGGCGACGCCCCATCCCCAGCACTCGGAAGCGGCTATGCTTTGCTTGAACCATGGGAAAGCGGTTATCTGTGAGAAGCCCTTCGCCGTGAATGCCAAGCAAGCGTTACGTATGATAGAATGCGCCCGAACCAACAAGGTTTTCCTGATGGAAGGCATGTGGACGCGCTTCCTGCCCGCGGTTCGCAAGGCGATGGAGCTTATCGCCGCCGGAGAAATCGGAAATGTCCGCCATATCTCCGCCGATTTTTGCTTCCGTGCCGAGGTTGACCCGGCCAGCCGCCTTTTCGCCCCGCATATGGCGGGCGGCTCATTGCTGGACGTGGGGGTATATAATCTTTCGCTTTGCAGCATGGTTTTCGGAACGCGGCCTGACCGGGTGCAATCCCATATGTATACCGGCGCGGCGGGCGTGGACGAGACGGCGGCGGCGCTCCTTGGTTACGGCGAGGGCCGGAGCGCTCATGTAATCTCATCCATCCGCCTGAACACGGCGCATGAAGCCGCGATTTACGGTGAGCAAGGATACATAAAGCTCCCGTCATACTGGTGCGGGGATACCGTTTTGCTATCCGGCAAGGACGGCTTGCGGGAGATAAAGCTGCCTTTCGAGGCCACGGGGTTTCAATTTGAGGCTATGGAGGTTATGGCATGCCTTGAAAAGGGCCTTGCCGAGTCCCCCGTCATGCCGCTTGACGAAACCCTCGCCATAGTCGAAACCATGGATAAGATACGGCTTGACAACCATTTGCGCTATCCCTTCGAGGAGGAAAACGGCGTATGAAAACCATGTCAAGGCTTATAATGGGGACGATGATCATTAACCTCGAAAATGCCTGTGCTTGCGTATTCCAGCCTTGGGCGCGGTTTGCTGTCCGGCAGGGTTACGCGTGAAAACCACAGGGAGCTGCTTGACGGCGCGGCGTTGAACGCGTATGCGTACGAGGTGAATTTTGCCCGGCTTGACCGGGCGCGGGAGTTGTCGGCTGAGAAAAATGTGTCGGTCCCGCAGATAGCCCTGGCTTATCTGCTGGCTCAGCCGCTTGCGGTATTTCCCATTGTCGGCGCGGCTTGCGAAAAGGAAATCGCGGAGATTGCCGCCGCTTTGGACATTAGGCTGACGGGCGGGGAATGCGCGTGGCTGGAAAACGGCGCTTAGTATCGGAGGGGTGAAGCGATTATGAATTATAGCCACTGGTATAAATACGGGGATGAGCTGCTGGCGGAAATCAGGGATACCGAGGTGTTTCCCGGCTCCATAGCCATATGGTTTTTTGGGCAAGCCGGTTTTGCGTTGAAGGCCGGCAGAGTTGTTGTTTATATTGACCCTTACTTTAACGAAGGCAAGAATCCGGACGGAACAAGCAAAAGACGCTTCCCGCCCCCGTTCGCGCCTGATTGTGTGGATCACGCCGATTACGTTCTCTGCACGCACAAGCATTCCGATCATCTGGATCCGTATACTCTGACCGGAATCGCGTCCGCGTCCCCTGATGCCAAGTTCATCGTTCCCGCGCCGCATAGGGCCGTGTTAATTGACGGAGGTATTGACGAATCCAGTATAATCGGCGCTTTTGATAACCGGGCTATAACGCTTGAAAAATGCGGTATTATCCCAAACGGCTGCCCCCATGGCGTTTTTGAGACTGATGAATACGGCAATCATCTTCATATGGGTTATGCCATCAATATGGGCGGCATTTGCGTGTACCATTCCGGCGATACGGTTGAGTGGCCGGAAATGCGCCCTATGCTGAAATCCCGGGGTATTGACGTTATATTGCTTCCAATAAACGGCCGCGACTGGGAACGCGACAGAAAGGGTATAATAGGTAATTTAAACTCCCGCGAATCCGCTTATATCGGGGCGGAGTGCGCCGATTTAACCATCCCCATGCACCATGACCTTTTTGAGGGAAACAGCGAGAACCCCGCGCATTTCGTGCATTATATGCACCAATACCACAAGTCAAAAAAATATAAGATCATGGTGCCGGGCGAGCGTTTTATTTATGTGAAATGAACATGGCTTCGATTCTAATCCGGCTTTTGCATAGTCTGGATATAGCTTTTTGATTTCAGGCGGATGCTCAGTATAAACGCGGCGACGGCGGAAACCCCGCCTATCGTGAACGCGGCGACGAACCCCCGGCTGTCGATAATCATACCCAACGCATATCCGACAAAGCTGAACGGGATGCCGATGCAGGTGCCGATGACCTGAAAAACGGAGCGTTCTTCCCGCGGGGCGATATCAAGGAAATAGTTAAAGTATCCAATCCAGTTGCTCATCGTGAGGCTTGCAAGCGCGCATGTCGCAAAAAGCCAGACGTATCCCAGAGACGGGAAGAACACCAAAGACACCGCCATGCCCAGCGCAATAAAAACACCGGCATTGCAAAACATTATAGTTACCTTGTTCCCGAAACGCCTGCTGATTTCACCCAAGGAAATGCCTCCGACAAGCCCGCCGACAATATTTGCGTATACAAGCCACGACACCTGCACATCGGAGAGGTCGAGGGTGCTTGCCCCGAAAACGACAATGAACGTGACGGACGAAAACCCGATAAACGCGGGAAGCCTGGCAATCAACGCGTGCTGCAGCAGTTTTTCGCGCTTTATGATAGCGGGGATACGGGCGTAGTATTGACGGATGTGCAGTTTTTCCGGGTTTTCAATGGGGCTGGGGTCGTTGACAAGCCGTATTGCCAGAACGGAGGGCAGCAAAATTAAACCCGCCAGCACGAAAATTACCGCGAAACGGTAATTGTCGCTCAAAGACGGCGTAGCCAGCAGCCAGGTCAGCAGCAGCCCGGTTAATAACGACGCGATGCCGCCGATTGTCACCTGCATGCCCATCATATGGCTGCGAAGCTCGGGTTTTAACGCCCGCGCGCTAAGCTCGCCCCAAGGCACGGTCAAGAAACCGTCGTAAAACCAGAAAATTCCAAACAGAGCCAAAAATATGCCGACCGGCCAATTACCGGCGATACCGATAAAAAGGGGTAAAGCCATTAAGAGCGGAATGGTTCGCTGAAATATCATGTGCTTGAAGAGAAATCCGGGCAGCTTGCGTATTGTCCTGATATAGGGCGCGATGGACAACTGGCCAAGGAGCATGGACAGTGTGGCCACCGTAGCGGCAAGGCCGACCAATGCCTTTGACCCCGTCATAGAATCCAAAAAAAGCGCGACGGTACCGCTGGTGGATAAAAGGGCGATTCCCGCCATAAAAAAAGAACCTTCAACGGCCATCGCCCAGTAATTACGGTTGTGTCCACTCTTCTCACTAGCGCCCATGCGCATCCCCCCCCTTTAATCCCCGATGTCAGGTTTTGATGAAATTGTCATTAAATAGAAAGATTGCTGGTGATTACATTATATGACCGGTCCCTGTTGTCGATAATTATGTATCTGCCGCTCTGCGGAAAATTATCGGGCCGGTAGGTTTTTATGATGTACTTGCCGTTACCGTCGAAACGGATCGCCACCGATTTCGAATACCCTTCCCTGCCCGGTTCCTTTTCATCGATAGTAAGGCTTGCGTTATATTCCTTCAGGGTCTTGAATGTTGTTTCAAAACCTATCCCGCCGTCCTTTTTTTCAACGCTTGTAGATACCCGCTCCGTTCCAAGCCGCACGAGGGTATCCACTTTGAAAGGCGCGCCGCCGTCAAACACGGTAAACCCGAAATGCTTCCCCGAAAGCCCCACTACCACCAGAATATCCCGATAGGGCGAGCCGCTTGATTCTATGGCGTTGATAGCGTTATGGATATGCCCGCTTATAAGCACCTCAAGCTTTCCCTGATCGACATTTTTCTCAACCATATTTGCGATATTGCCTTTTATTATGAGGTTGAAATTTATATTTTCCTCTTCGCATTTCACCAAATAGTACGCGAATATCCTGTCCAGCATTTTTATGCCTGTGGAAGGCAGTTCCTTGGTTATCTTCAAATTCCACTCCACCGTCCGCATCTCATCCGTTAACTTGCTTATATCTTCCAACATGCTGACCAGTTCATCGCCCGAAACGCTTCCACCGTCATTTTGGCTTGTTTTCACGCTAAGCTCCATCGCTGCGAGCCGGCTGTTAATGTTATGGTGCGCAACCCGCAATTCGTTAAGCTGGGCTAATAATTGATTGTTTTCCAGTTCTTTTTTTTCAAGTTCTGTTTGCATTTGGAAAAGTATAAATTCGTCCCCGATTAATTCCAGGATAGAATCGGAATTCCCGGAAGTTTTAAGGTTTAACGTATTCTTCACAACATTGCGCTCTAACGCCGCCAGCCGGTTGCTAATGTTTTGGTGTATTATTTGCAATTCTTCTATCTTTTGAATCAGCTTGGCGTTTTCCTGTTCTTTCTGTTCCAGGCTGTTTTCAAGAAGCCGGTTTTCAGCGGTCTTTTCAGCTAATTTGCTTTCCAGCACCGCTTGGCTTCCTCTTTTGGGGCGCGTATCCGGTTCGTGAAAGATACCGCCACGTTTAATCCTGATGCCGATAAAACGGGCGGAAATAACGGAAACAAGGCATTGTGACAACGCAAACAATACGGGTATATTGCCTTCCATTTCAAATAAGTCATTTATTAAGCCAAACAGGTAGAGAAACGTAAAACCTATCGCCGCAGAGAATAAAAACGGCGGGATAAGCTTGCCCGGATTTAATTTCGTTATGATATATATAAGCAGCGCGAACGCCGCGCACACTATAAAATGCAAAAGCAATCCGGGCATCCAAGTTGAAGCAAACGAAAAAAGAACCGCGCAAACGAGACAGGCCAGCACGATGAATATTATCTCGCGCCGGGAAAGTTTGCGCCAGATTATATTATTCAATATTAACAAACACGAGAAAAGGAACCCAAATACCACGGCAGCTTCACTTACGACTACGGCAGGCTGTATGGCAATCCCCCCGTTCTTAGAATCTATATCTATATGGCCTTTCGGATTTTGTCCGCGTAATAATGAATGAATTCAACCGGGGACGGCACGCCGAGCCTCTTGTCCACCCGCGCGGTGTAGTACTGTTGGAGGTCCTCAATGTCGGAACCGTCCCATGTCTTGTTTATTGCGGTTTGTATAGCCCTGATAACCGAACTGTAGTTCACCCCCGTCACTTGGGCGACTTGGTTAAGCACGGTTTCAGAATCACGGCTTCCATTGCCCTGCCGGTTTAAATCCTTGGTTACGAGGATATTTATTGCTTTTTCAAGGTAACCGCGCCCTTTGTAGCGGACGCTTATGCCAATTAAATCCAGCTCTTCATTTATCATCGTATTTATTTTTGCTTGAACATTCATTTTATTAATTTTGGCGGGAACCATTTCATCCGAATATTCCGTCATTATGCCGTCGTCATCGTCGTCGTCCGTGCCGTCGTCGCCCATATTCGCTTCGCGCAAGTCAAGCATGAGGTTTATTATCATTTCGATTTTGAAGCCTTTTTGCCTCTTAAAAAAAATCAGATCGACGCCCTTGTCACGAACCAGATTATGTACCATATTAGACGGCGTATTCGTCGAAACGACAATTATCGGCTTTGGGTCTTCCAGTTCGCTTATGCCGCTTAAAAAGTCCATCCCGCTTCCAACCCCCCGCAGCAGCTCAAGGTCAAGTATAATACCCTCCGGGGCATGGTTATGCACATATCTGATGCCGTCGGCGCTCGAATCGGTCATGCCTACAAATTGAATCTTATTCCTGAAATTATAAGACTCGGCAAGCTCCCGGTACTTGACGCGCACAGCAGTGTCGTCCTCGATGAGCAGCAGTCTCATCGGCTTTTTTCTACCCATCTTTGTACGCTCCTTAGGAAAGAGATATATTTCACTATTCATATTAGAGCAATTATATGACTAAATATTCAGTATAGCTGCATAAATTATTCATATTTTTAATGCATAAAACTTCATCATACCCATGTTTATTTCTGTTATAATATATTCAATTAATTCTTTGCCCTAAATTACCCCTCTTTGTCCTGTATAAAAATGCCGTGACCTGCAATGTTAAAAAATGCATTTAACGCTGCGTTTATGCTATTTTTGCTTAAAAATACTGTGATTTAAAGCATAAATGTACTCCGGTGATGCATGTTTCTTCATAGCGCTTGTCCGCGTTTCTGTTATAGTTATGTTGTCGTTAGTGCTACTAAGTGCAGTAAAATTCGGTTGACAACTCTAATAACAGAAATTGTAACATAAAAGTATAAATTTTGCAACAACAATTTAATTCATTAGAGTTCATCCGATATCACTGCTGGTTGCTTAATGACAAATAAACCTGGACCGGGGTGATTAAAATGACACACTTGCAAAAAGACTATTTGCGCGAAGCCGAAAAGTTTTCATACGAGAAGCTGACAAAAGAAGAATGGATTGCTATGCGGAAAGCGGAAAACGGGAGCCACAATTTGTTTGTAAACATGATGCTGACAAGTGGGAATTGGAATAACCCCTCTATAATGAAGTTTACAAATGCCGGGGTCCCGGTTGAGGACGTTGAATTTGGAACAATGTTAAATGAAATCATTGACTTACATAAGTTGCCGATGGCTGTCAGCGATAAAACGGATTAAATTCCGCTGTTGATTCAATGTAAGCCTAATTTAAAAAATAGGCTTACATTTTTTATGCAAATTTTTGGCGTAACTGCGTACAGGGGGAGCGGTTTTTATGCAGGAATGGGATAAGTTTATTGAGCAAATAAGAAATATTGCTGTTAAATTGGATGAAGACGTATTCTCAATGTATGGCGGGTGCGTTATATGTACGCTTGATAATATTGAACAAATAAAAGCCACGTTTATTGAAAGCCATGCTCTGATGATGAGGGAAATGGACGAAGAAACCGAGAATTTAGAGCATCACAAGCTCATATCCTCAAGTGTGAAATCAATTCTTAAATATCCCATATTCACGGTGGCCGCGGATGCTGCGGACGAAATGTTAAAAAAAGACCCTTTGCCTATTAAAGCAAGGTATCCGAACGAGTATTTCGCGTATATTGCCATTTGGTCACTTATGGCGGATTTCGGCGCCGCGTTTAAAAATAGGTTATGGAATATTGAATCATATACATTCAAATTTCCCGATTATTTATATTATACCAAAAAAGACGGGGATGACTACTACGCCCACAGCTTTCAGTATGCCGAGGTTATGATAAAACTCCTGCATCACTTGGGGAAAGACGTAGACAATTTTCCTTTATTTACATTCAACCATACGTTGCAAACTCTGGAAATGCTTAACGATTGCGTATTCCATGGGTTTGCCAACAAGTATTTTGGGGAGTGATTTTTCATGGATGAAAAACATAAGAGAAGAATAATCTCTGACGCGTATGCGGAAACAGAACGGGACATTAAATCTGTTGATACGTTTAAAGCCGTGAATTTCCCACGCATAGATAAATATTTGAATGATAATTCGGGAACGATAGATAAATATGAACGCGGGTTAAGCCCAACAGACGAGTTGGAAAAGCTTGCGCACACGATGGTAAAGACATTCTCGATGAAGCCAATACTGATACCAAGCGTAATTACGCTGCGTTCTGTTTATGACGAAATACCAAACATCGTTATTGATGAACGCGTCCTCCGCCCCAACGATATGCTGTGCAAAGAGATGATGTACGCGGTGCACAGGGAGATTGCAGCCAAACGCACTGATCTCGCGCTATTTGACAGGAAGTATTTAGACAGTTTTATGGAACCCTTCATTGACCGCATGGAAGAAGTAAGGGGTAAACTTACGGATATAGAAGGCATTACGCCCTATTTTATCACAAAATCTTTAGGGTTAATTATGGGTATTCATGAGGACATTATTAAATAATATCACCGCATCCGTTGATTTTTCTGTTTTATATCATTATAAAGCGTTTCCATTTCATCTAAATAATCTTGCTCTGTTTTATTTGAATCCTCATTACGCCTCCGTTGCATTTCCTCCCATTCCTCCTTCGTAAGCTTGGGATACTGCCATGTCTCCCGGTCTATTTTTTTGCCCTTTTCACACACATAAGCGCCTCCATGGATAAGAGTGACTTCCCTTGTCCAGTTTATGCAAAAAAACATTATTATATGCAGGAGGTTAAGGAATTGTTTAAGAATATTCGAATATTCCTTGAATATTCCTGTTAATTTTACGCACACTATTTATACCATCTTACTATCATTTAGATTGCAACATGGTATTAAAATGCGGAAAATTCAGGAGGTCAAAATGCCAGACAAAGGTAAAAACAACAAAAAGAGCAAATCCAAGAGTGCGCAGAAAGCTTCCCACACCAATTTACCGGACATGAATACCAATACCGACACGAAAAAAACATCAAGGAACGATTAAACCAAAAGGCATATACTTGAATAACAAACCCAATCAAGATAACCAGAGAAAGCGGGCAAGAATAATCCGCGGTTGAACGCGCGCCGGAAAGAGGTATTTATGAGAAGCAGACGGATACCCGAGCCCAGGGTTGCAATTACAAAAAACGCGGACGAACCTAAGGCCGTGGCGGAAGCATTGGACTTGCTGGGAATAAAAGCGGCGCTAAACATGCGGGACGCAGTTGTTATAACCGCAAACTGGGTTTCCGCAAAACAGCCCGAGACCGCGGATGTGGTGGGTAATGTTACGCTTAAAGGGATCATTGAGTACATTAAGCAGGCTGAACCAAAGCGTATTGTTGTCGCGGCGGGTTCAGGCGGCGGAGACACGCGTGATGTTATGAAAACGGTTGGCTACGATAAAATCATACGGGAAACAGGAGCTTGTTTTGTCGACCTGAACGAAGGGCCGTTCACCGAAATCGGCCTGAACCACGCAAAACCCTCTTCCACAAAACTGAACCGGCTTATAGACGAAATGACATTCCATATATCCTTTACCCAGTTAAAAATCCATGAGGAAGCCACAATGTCCGCATCCGTCAAAAACATGGCCCTTTCGTGGCCGCCGACGGCACAGCACGGCGCGCCCAAGAAGGATACGGGCATACACGAAAGCCTGCAAGCCTTTATCGCCGAAATGGCGCGGCATATTCCCATTGACCTTTCCATTGTCAGCGCGTCGCCCGCAATGATCCATACGGGACCTCATAACGGCATCGCGGTTCATTCAGATATAGTGGTTTGCGGAACCGACCCGGTTGCGGCTGATACTGTCGGCGCGAGGCTCCTTGGTTTTAAGCCGCAGGCGGTACAATACCTGTACGCCCTTGGGAACGATGGAATAGGCGTATCGGACACCGCTGAAATGTCTATTTTGGGCATGCCCTTGAAAGACGCGGAGGAAAGTTTCTGCCAAAGCGCTTACAAAACAAACGGATTTATTGTGGATAAATAGATTTACTCCAGAACCAGTTGGTCAATGCCTATAAAATACTGCGATTCCCTTATCATATGGTGGATTACGGTCTGGGATACCTGGCTGGCGCGGACGGCATGGCTGTTTTGGAGCATTTCTTCCATTAAACCGACAAAAACCTTGCTTTGCTCCACGCATTGGCTGACCAGGTTCAGCATTTGCGTTTTCAAGCCACGGTTCACCATTCCCCTTGAACGCGTGGCGCTTTCTATGTATTTAACGGCCTCGGCGTTCATATGGTATAATTCAACGCCTAATTGCTCCAGCCTTTTGACGTATTGATGCTCAAGGTTCGGGGTTACCGCCGGAATCAGCCCGGCGTGTTCCGCTTCCTGATGCTTCCAGAATTCAGCCTCATCTAATGCTCTTAACACGTTTTGCACTCCATAATAAAATTGCACGCCTTTACCCTCCCGCTTTTTAATAGTATAATACTATGACGGGATCAGGCCGTTTCATGCCTGCTTCCCACGGAAAGGCCGCGCATATGGTAGTAAATCTGCTATTTAAGCACTTCATCCCTCGCTGTTTTTATTAATTCCAGCAGTTCAATTACCCTTTCCGCCAGAACTTCCATGCTGGTATAGATACTGTTTCTAAAAGCTTTAATATCTTCCTTAACCCCTTTATGGGCAACGCTTAAATTAACCGCGTTACTGCTATCCGTTAAATCCACATACCTTTGGAATTCCAATAATGCCGCGTTGGGTACTACTCCGGGGTCGATTGCGTGCATTTTGGCGAAAAACTGCAACGCAACCGCCAGCCACCATACCTGAGGGCTGCTTTTCCATTTATCAACTTCGCTGTTGAACTTTTTATATAACTGCCCCAGCTTGCGCCTTAAAGATTCCCCGCAGGGGCTGTATTCCGCAACGCCGCAATTCGTAAGCTCCCTGCTTACATCGTTCAATTTATTATGTACACACCCATAAAACGCCCTCATGCTTTTACCGTTGCTTCTCTCTTCATAAAAGTCAACGGTAAAAAAGCATTTGTAGCGTTTCAGCAGATCGTAAAGTATATCCGCCGACTTGTCCGCCTGCCCGGATGCCGCAAGTTCAGCCGCTCTTTTTACGCCTTCGTAAACCCGGACATAAAAAGCGTCCTTTTCAATCAGCTCAGGATCATACTTCGTCTCCATTAACAGGGCTTTCAACGAATCATAAACGGAACAGGAGAAGTCATTAAGGCTGTTCCGATATCCGTACTCCGCATGCAAACAAGAGGCGATCCCGCTTATAAACAGTTTCCTGTCATCGCCGCAAACCTCACTGTAGACATATGTATCGCGTCCCGCGTCCAGGTCTATGCTGTAAGAATCGCGTATGCGGTTCAGCTCGTATGTGGTGTCATTACATCCGCATTCCGCTGCCAGTGTTATCACCGTCCCGCAGCTCAGGCACCTCTGTCTCCTTACGGCGCCTTTCCCAACGCTTTTGTCTTCACATCTATTTTCACACGCATTCGCGCAGCATGACCTCACATAGTTAAAGCAGGGCCTTTTTGAATCCCCGAAGCCATCAAAAAGCGGTTCGCGCAATACCCAATTTTGCTGATTGCTGTGCGCTTGCCAAAATATCAAATTATAAAGTTCGTCTTCCATATAGGGCTTTACCGTCTGTTGTTCGCCTATTTTCCTCACAAAGTACCAAACTGGGGCATCACAGGTACGCGTCAAGGCGTCCTTAAAGGTTTGATCGTGAATCATCTATACCTCCGGGCTTGAAGAAATTCTACATCCTAAAGCATCAGCCTCTCTGTTGCATTCATCATTTGAAATTAAGGGACTGACTCCCTGTTCGTCTCCCTCTATCTGACCCTTCATTACGATATCGAGGAATTTTTGCTCATTATTATAATTCAGCCTTATGCTTGCCTCAAAATTACGCTCATTAAAAACCGCGCGCACATCCTTCGGCCATATGGGCCTAAGATTCTCAATAAATCCGCGCAGATTCTCCCTCATCCGTTCATAACCGCCAACCGCTATCTTAAACGCAAATAAAGCGTTCAAAACGACGGGCGGAATGTCGATATAAGCGGCCTTAATTGAATTTTCGCCCGCAATAAGCGCCCTGCTGCCCCATTCCTTGCCGTCCCTTGTGCGCGTGTAAAAGGAATCGGAGGAGCAAACGCTTTCCTCCATCAGCGGGACAACCACCTTGCGCATGCATATCCCGGCGGCATCCCGGTCAAGCCCCATATTCTGGAAAGCATGGGAAAGGACAACCCTGACGGGCTTTGACTTGAAGGTGTTTCTGCCTTTGCAATGCTGCATCAAAACCCCAAAGTGAGCCTTGACTTTCGCGTAATCCACGCCGCCCTCCCCCCGGCGAAGGGGGTCGACATCCTCAAAATGCATTTTAACAAGCTCAAGCTCGGGGTGCCCTTCCAAATCCTCTATATCGTTAAATTGAAAATAATCGTCAATCCTATCATAGCCGTTGAAGGGGCCTTGCCCTTCCTCAAGCTGGAACATACCTTGCATTCTTTCCAGGATTCCTTCAATTTTCGCAACATCCTCAAACTTCAGCCCTTTGATGAAGTCGTTGAAATTAGCCCCGAAATGGGCTTTGGGCGGCATAAGCCCGTAAACCATCTTATTGTACAGCGCATCACTAAGGCCTTGTTCCCTTAGCATGTTAAAGAATTTAAAACCCAGGCAATGGTTCAGGATACAATTAACGGCCCTTTGGTAGTTAACGCAAACGACATTCCTTTCCAAACCGTCGCCCAGCGCCATTTCAATAAATTCGGCCAGGTTTCCGTTCCGGGACAGCTCCACATCGTCCCTCAGGCATTCCATAAAGTATTTCGCGCTGTCAAAATCAAAGCAGTCAAGGGCTACGAAGGGAACGAAGCTCACCATATAACCGTCGCTGTAGCTTACAAAACTATAGCCTACATGCTGGCTGAATGTAGGCCAAGGTGATGTTACCGCTTTATCAGACGCAACCAGCAAATATTTGTCCTCTAATATATTATCCGGCTTAAGCGCGTCCAGTAATTTAACTTCGTGTCTTTCCTTTATCCATGTGCCGCCGTTATGGATTTTCTCAATCAAACCCTCAATCTGTGCCATTTCCTCACTGGATACGGTATTAATCCTGCTGATTGGTGTTTCTATATAATAGACCAGCCCAATAGTCTGGATTGCGTGCACCTGGCGTAGGGAGAACTCCTCCATTTCGGACGCGCACATGTCGACCATGCAGAACAAGCGTTCCGCTATCCCGTCCTCTATTTTACCGGACACATTCCGCGCGTACACATATACGGATATGGCGGCGCACTCAAATTTATCCCGAAGCGTCGCCAGCAGCACGGATAACTTGGCCGCCATGCGCACCGCGTCGTCCACAAGCAGCACCTTTTTGCCCCTGAACAGCTCCTTCTCATACCGTCCAACCTTATTTATCACGCGGTCCGAATAAACATGCTTGCCGTCCAGATTGCAACCGCACAGGCGCCAAACCAGATACAGAATATACGCCTTTCTCGACACCAAAATTATAACTTCATAATCGCTTTTCTTTATATTTTCGAAAAATCGGAATAATCTCTCGGTATGAACCTTGCCCATTGTTCTCTCAAACTTTTTGCGGGCCTCTTCATCTCTACTCACTTAAAACTCCCTCCCCTGCTACATTATGCTTTCGCGTTACCCCCGGTTACTTATCGGATTTATCTTGTCGGATTTATCTTGTCGGATTTATCTTATCGGATTTATCAAATGTTTAATTCTATGCCCGTTGCCACGGGTTTAGAATTTGTGCCGGGAATACTTGTCCGCAAATCTTTGGACGCATCAGCCGATGCGCCAATCAACATCCGCGAAAAACGGGTCAATACCGGCGGTCAACTCGCTCAGGCGTTCCTTGTGGCCAATGCCTAATTTTGTGGAAGGGGCGTTTTTCAACCGCATTGCCGCGCCGTCAAATATTTTCCACCGCAAAGAGCCCGTCCCGCCGTCATGCAGAACCAGCGCAAGCAGCTGCTTTGCCTCAGGCGCGGCAAGCTGGCGGTCATGCCGCAGCAAGGAAATATATTTCAGCGTGTTGACTATGTCAATCTGCACAACTTTTATTTTCAGCCTGTCAATAGCCTTTGCCACCGCTTCGGAGCCCGTAACGGCCTTGGCCATCCGTTCGGCGATAATATTATTGTAAAGCTTCTCCGCGTCCGCTCCGGTTACCCCGGCCCCCGTAAAGTCCGCAAGCCTGCCCCATGCCGGGGACGATTTCAATTGCGAAATGATATCGGCCGGCGGCGTATTTAAGTTAAGCTTATCCTCAATAATATCCTGAAGCGCCAAAACCACATCCAGACCGTTGCTTTCCTTTCTCGACGCAAACGTCACGCTCATGTTGCCCCACCCCTTCCAAAATAAACCGAACAATCCTAAAACAATCCAGAAAACATGTTTTTTTAAGTTTATCCAAATAATCCGAATTTTTTGGATTTTCCGAACTTTTTGTCATTCTAGCACAAACACATCTTTTTGTCAACCTTTTATTTACATCTTTTGGAATTAATTTATCACACCAGGTATCGTCCACACCACCACTGCCTCCATCGCACCTCCAACGTTAAAACCCGCGCCGTTATCAGCTTTGCGGAGGTGTGGGCGTGGCGGAGGTAAACTCCTTATACCCAGAGATATCCACGTACCTTCTTGTGTTGACGTTGTAATCGGCGGCCAAGGCCAGGAGTTCGTTATAAAGCTCGGACACCAACCGTACCGAATCATCTTCGGGGATTTTGACTTCATAATCTATCGGTAATCTTATTTGATAATTTCGATTACCTGTGCTATAATTTTTTTGCTGTAAGTTGATTGTCATAACTCTATTTTACAGCAAAAACGAGCCTTTTTCTACTTAGGCTCGTTTTTTGTTCGGGGAGTTTTGCAACAGCCCCGTTTTTACCGTTCCCTGACCCAAACAATCATTTCCCCTAAATCCCCGCCGTTGCCCCACAGATGGTAGGGTACAAAGACAAGCTCACGGGCGGCGCGTTTCTTGGGTATGTGGGTATAAACACTGTCGTCCGCGCTTTCCTCGGCAAACCCGCCCGCCGTCAGCACCACGCAGTCCATACCGCCGACTGAGCCGGGTTTCTCCCGTATTTCCGCCGAAGCGTCGAGGCTCAGCGAGTGCAGGTTCGGTATGTTGTCGCGCTCCTCAAGGCAGTAGACCAGCGGCCCGCGCCGTATGCAGGCCTTGCCCGCCGCCGCCCGGAGCCCGGGGTTTGCGTAGACAACGCGCGGGCGCATATCAAAGCTTAATTCCAATACGTCGCCCTTAACGAATTTATGTGTGATATAGGCATATCCCTTCCTAACGCTGACATCCGCGTTTTTCCCGTTCAGTTTGAAGGACGCGTCCCCGCACCAGCCGGGTACGCGGAACGCCAGCGTCGCGTTGTCCGTAACGTCCGACCCGGCGGTAAGCATGACAGCGCCGTCAAGCGGGTATCCCGTCCGCACGCCGAACGCGAACGGGCCGCCCTTCAAATCGGCGGTTACGTCCGAGGCCGCGTACAGGTGGACGTAAACCGTATCGCCGTCAACCGAATACAGATACTTTCCAATGGACGCCAGCAAGCGGGATATGTTCGGCGGGCAGCAGGCGCACGCGTTCCACTTTTGCCGCCTGGACTTGGCATGCGTGCGCGCGGGGTTGCGTTCGTTCGCCTCCGGCACGGTTTCCATGGGGTTTACGTAGAAATAGCTTTGCCCGTCCGTCGAAACGCCCGCCAGCACCGTGTTGTACAGCGCGTTCTCCATTAAGTCGGCGCAGGCCGCGTCAACCTCCGTTTTCAGCATGGCATGCATGAAGAATACCAGCCCGATTGACGCGCAGGTTTCCGAATAATTGGTTTCGTTGGGCAAATCGTATGCGAAGGTAAATGCCTCGCCGTGGTTGGTTGAACCGATCCCGCCCGTAACGTACGTCTGGCGGCGGAGATCTTCAAATAATACGCGGCAGGCGTCCAGCAGGCTTTCGTCGCCGGAAAGGCGCCCAATCTCCGCCATCGCCGCGTACATGTACATGGCCCGCACCGCGTGCCCCACCACTTTGTCCTGCTCCCGCACGGGCAAATGCGCCTGGTTGTAGGTATAGTCCGCCGGGAGTTTTTCGCTGCGCTGCGTCCACTCGGACAAACCGCCGCGTTTTTCCCATTCCTGCGTAAAGAAGTGCGGTTCCCTGCCGCGCTCGTCCAGAAAGTACTTTCCAAGCCTCAATAATTTCCCGTCATTTGTAACTTCATAAAGCCTCGCCAGCGCCAGCTCGATTTCCTGATGCCCGGGATAGCCCCTCAGCTTGCCCTCCCCGCTTCCGAAACGGCTGTCTATCAAATCGATAAACCGCAGGACGATGTCAAGCAGCTCACGCTTCCCGGTTGCCTGCGTATACGCGGCGGCGGCTTCGGCCAGATGGCCCAGGCAGTACAGCTCATGCGCCTCGTACAGGTTCGTCAGCTTGCGTTCCGGCGCGGTAAGCTGGATATATGTATTAAAATAGCCGTCCGGCTGCTGCGCGGATTTTATCGTTTGTATAACCCCGTCGGCTATGGCCTCAAATTCGGCGGCGTCGCCGTTCTGCACGCAATACGCCAAAGCCTCCAGCCATTTGGCGACGTCGCTGTCCTGGAAAAGGAACCCGTAAAACTCCCCTTCCCTCTGCCCGGCGGCGATCCTTATGTTGTCGATGCAATGGCTCTTTACCGCGCCCTCAACCCTGTCGTTCATCGCCTCCCACTGATATGGGATCATAACGTCCCTGACCAGGCGGTAATACGGGCTGAGGTAACCTTCGGCCAGGCGCACGTTTTTAAGCGGCACTTGCTTCATATAGTACTCTCCTTCCGGTATCAGTATTTCCCGTAATCGTCAATATCGAAACCGAACGATTTTATCCGCGTATATTCCTCCTCGGATATAGCCAGTATTGTACCATGTTTAAAGCCGTATGGGAAGGAAAATTCGCTGTCGGAGCGTTTAAAGTCCGCTTTTTCCAAGCTCCCGGCCACAAACGGCACATACCCCTGCCCCGCGCCCTTTACCCCGTAATAGTCCAGGAACAGGCACCAGCCGTCATTTGTCCGCGCCGCTGTGGGCGCCTCATAATTGCCCGCCTCAATTCTTTCCATGCCCTCGTCAAAGGCTCGCACCCTCTCAAACGGGCCTGTGGCGGCGGCGGATTTAAGCATGATAATCCGCGCGGGGTTCCCCTCGCTTTTTACGAACAGGTAATAGTGTCCGTTCTCCTCGTACATGGCGGAGTCGATTATGCCGCTGTCCTCTTTTTGGTATAAAACCTCCGGTTCGGAGTATTCCGCAAAATCCCTCGTTTTGCTGTAATAAATCCTTTTCCTTTCATAATTGTCGCTTACGTGGGACGACGACCAATGCAATATGTATTCCCCATTGCCGCCGTATATTACATCCGGCGCCCACACGCAGCCCATGCCGTCCGTACCCACCCTGACAAGCCTCTGTTCGCCCCAGTTTACCAAATCCGGCGATTCCCATATGGAAAGGCATTTGCTGCCGTTTCGCGAAATATTCCGCCAAGAGCTTTGGTATTGGTTCCGCATGCCGTAAGCCAGGCTTAAATCCGTAGCCAGTATATAAAACATGCCGTTGTTTTTATTCCGCACAACAGTGTGGTCACGGACGCCCTTATCGCCGTAATAAGCCCAGAGCACGGGCCGCCCGCCGTTTACTTCCTCCCAATGAAAACCGTCCCTGCTCAGACCAAAGTAAACCTGCTCTCCCGCCGGTATGGTTTTTTCCCTGAAATGCACGAATAAATAGCATTGCATAGCCATTCCTCCATAATCTATCCATGAATGCGGCAAACGCGGAATGATTCCCCGGGAAGGTCAAGCTCAAGCCTGCCCCCCGTATGGATACCTCAAATTCCTTTGGCGTAACCAGCCGGGGCTCAACAAAGGAGTTAACTGCATCCGGCAAAAACTCCCTTAGGAATCATAAATGGCAAAGCCTAGTCGGTTTTGTCGGAATACAGCACATCACCCAGATAAGAATCCCGTGACGCATACAGTCGTTACGGTTGAAAACAAGCCGCAACGACTGTATATTCTACCTTATTGCCTGTTATAAGCTCCGATATTCTCTGCCTTTAATTCGATAACCTGCCAATCAGAAGCCGCGTTTGTCCGGTTTTCCGCATACTGGATATGGATATGATATCCGGGGTGGATGTCAAAATCGGGTGTGATATGGGCTAAAGGCTTGGTATCAGCCGAAACACTCCAGCCCGCGTGGTCAGACCAGCCTCTATGTGTCCCGAAATTACCGCTGAATTCACTATGCAGCTTATTTCCGTATTGGTCGGTAAAGTAAATTGTGTAAGGTAATCCAACCTCTAAACCATAAACAATGACGACATTTGTCACGGCAGACCCGGCTTCCCCGATAGTTGTGTCAAGGTACGCGTTAGGAATGGCGTGTTTACCTGTTATCGTATAATCAAACGTGAGGGGCGCGCTGTAGACGGTCTCTCCGTAGTATTCAACCCGGGCTGTATATGTGCCGTTAGGGAATGGTAAACCGGTATAAAAACGGATTCCGTGACCGTTACCGTACAAATCCTCTAATGCTATCATGCTGCTGCCGTCCCTGCCGGTGAACTCCCATTCGCTGCCTTTATCATCAGTCATAAATAATCTGCCCCTGCCGCCGAACGGTGCGGTTACGGAATCGGCTGCCACGGTTATATCTCTGTTTTGCGGACTCCATAATACCAAATTTTTAATCATAGAACTGTCGAACGCAGGCGCAACCTTTAGCGGCGGCGTTAAATTCTCCATGTTCGCGGCAATAGGTTCTTTGGGGTTAAATATATGCGTTTCGGTGTTTTTATCGTAAAAATATTCGATTCCCAACGCCTGCGCGAAAAATTCGGCGCGAACATAAATCGGGTGATGGGCCGCTCCAAGATGATTGGCGCTCCACGGCCTTTCCGGAACCCCATTAACACTCATCTGATAAGGAATATCGTTCACCCAATAAACAAATTGAGTGTCGAATCCCCTTTCAAAATCTACCGTCATTCCGGGTATTGAAAGGTTTATGTATGTCTGCATACCCATAGTATGATTGTACCCGCCATTCATTCCCATCGCTTTCCCCATAGAGTAAACCGGCACAAAAACGCCGTCACCGCCTTGAGCGTCTATCTTTGTATCCAATGTTACGTCGCTGCCGTTTACTTTAATCCGGTTTTCATATAATTTAAATTCAACGGTATTTAACGCCGGATTATATGCCGCCGCAGCCGTTGCAACAGGTTCGGGCGCTGTGACAACCTCAGACGCGGCAATGGTCAGCCTAAGTGACCGCTCTGCCCCATCCCAAATTATATCACCGTACTTTGCCAACAGCTCAAAATCAATCAGTGTTTGCCCGTCTATTGCGAAGCTGTCAACAAGCTCGCCCGATAAATACGTCTTTATTGCCGTGTAAACATAATGGCATTTGAACGTGCCTGCCGGCGCGGTGTTTGCTTCAACCGGCAAAGGGTCTATGCCGCCGCCGGTATATTCAATGCTCAGCGTGAAATCATCGCCGTTCCAAACCACATCAAAACCGTAATTGCGTAAATCCTCCGCAACCACCATCGTTCTGCCGTCAGTGATTGATGCTGGTATGGCGTGATCGTTGATGTAGGTTACGATGTCGGAATACAGCACATCGCCCAGCGCGTCGCCGGGGTTATTTGCCGCGGCAAAAGCCGTATATGCCGAAATTGTTAAAATTGCCGCTAAAAGCATCGCGGTCAACTTCCTTTTCACAATCGAACCCTCCTATGCTTGTTTAAATTGCTGCACATTGTTTTATTTAACCTTACCGTTGATTATACCCGCCGATATTCTCCGCTTTTATCTCAATAACCGTCCAATCGGAAGCCATGTGCGTCCGGGTGTCAGTATATTGAATATGAAGTTTATAGCCGGGGTGAAAATCAAACAAAGGCTCAAACCAATAACGCTCGGCGTTGGGATTTCTGTCGCTGATAGTCGCTGTGCCAAGCCAAATATCCCCGGGGACTCTATCGCCTTTTAGGTCAGTAATATACATCGTAAATGGTATTCCTCTTTCTAAACCTAACATAAACATGACGTTTTTATCATTTGTGTCCGCCCTGTCAAGAGATACCTTTGGAGCGTCGAGTTTTCCCGTAGCCGTGTAATTTATCGTTAGCGGCGCGCTGTAAATGGAAACTCCGTAATAATCAACCCGCGCCCTGTATGTGCCGTTAGGGAACGAATGGGCTATGCGTATTCCGTGACCGTTGCCGTACAACATCTCCAATGTTATAACGTTGCCGTTATTAAACGCAAATTCATTGCCTTTGTCATCGACAATACACAGTCTGCCTCTGCTGCCGAACGGCGCGGTTACGGAATCGGCGACCACGGTTATATCCCTGTTTTGAGGACTCCATAATACCAAGTTGTTTATTTTAATGCTGCCGAAATCGGGCGCAACTCTTAGCGGCGGCGTCAAATCCGCCATATTCGCGGCAAGCGGCTCTTTGGGGTTAAAAATATGTGTTTCCGTATCTTTGTTGTAGAACCATTCGATTCCCAGCGCTTGCACAAAAAATTCAGCACGGACAGCCAAGAGTTTGCCTGGGTCAAAAAAGTATGTTCTGAGCGGAGTACCTTTATCCTCCATCGGATAAGGGATATCATTTATATAATAAACAAAATGGGGGCGGTCTGACGAACTCCATTCAAATTCTATCTTCATTCCGGGAATATTAATAGTAACGTCATACTGATGCAGACCGAAACCAAAATCGATGATGTTATCTTCAACATCTATACCAAGGGCTTTTGCCATTTCGGATACCGGAAAATATATATTGTTATTATCTTGGTCAATTGTAATCGCGACCACGTCTAGCCTGCTTTCCCTGCCGTTAACCATAATTTCGTGTTCCAATAATTTAAATTCAACGGTATTTAACGACGGATTATATGCCGCCGCAGCCGTTGGAACAGGTTCAGGCGCTGTGACAACCGCAGGCGCGGGCGCGGCAATGGTCAGCCTAAGCGAACGTTCTTCACCGTTCCAAGTAATATCACCGTACTTTGCCAACAGCTCAAAGTCAATCAGCGTTTGCCCGTCTATTGCGAAGCTGTCAACAAGCTCACCCGATAAATACGTCTTTATTGCCGTGTAAACATAATGGCATTTGAACGTGCCTACCGGCGCGGTGTTTGCTTCAACCGGCAAAGGGTCTATGCCGCCGCCGGTATATTCAATGCTCAGCGTGAAATCATCGCCGTTCCAAACCACATCAAAACCGTAATTGCGTAAGTCCTCCGCAACCACCATCGCTCTGCCTTCCGTGATTGATGTCGGTATGGCGTGACCGTTAATGTAGGCTACGATGTCGGAATACAGTACATCGCCCAGCACATCGCCGGGTGAGTTTGCATACACGGAAGTTACCAAGCCGACGCACATAACGACGGTAAGTATAAGGGACAGGATTCTTTTTTTCATTTTGCTGCCTTGTATAATGAAAACATAGGGTTCATCATACAATCCTTTCGTTTAGATTTTAAAAGATAGCCCTATACTATCCGCAGGCGCTGTGTTTTGGTTTTGCATCCACTGTTTCCCGAAGTCTACAACCACAGCTTTGTGCTAAATTTGTAATGAGTTAAATAACGCATAGACGTTTTATGTTGGGAAATGCCTACCCTTTATAAATACCGCACACCAACGGCCATATCGGTCTTCGTTATCGGGAATACATCATCCGCCATGCAGACAACACAGCCTTCGCCCCGCTGCATATCGGGGATTTTATCAAGCTGCTTAAACGCGGTTATATCTCCCTTATCGCAGTTTATATGCTTCTTGACTTCTATGGGGTAGAGAATGCCGTTGCGTTTAATGAGCAAGTCGATTTCGTTGCCATCTTTGTCGCGGAAGAAATAGAAATTCATGCTGGGGATGACACCGTTTGAATTTGCCCATGACTTGATAATCGCTGGGAACCCGAAAGCACAAACGCGCCTTTGGCTCCGGTTTTGCCGATGTGAATTTTAATATATGGGAAAAGCGATGGCGCGTATTGAATTTCATCTATAAAGACAGGCGGCTCGAATTGCTCGAAGAATTCCTCCGGCCGTTCCAATGCAAGCCGTAGCAATCTGCTTTCGTCTAATGTCAGTTCCTTATGCCCTATAAACAGGATTTTCAATACGGACGATTTACCGACTTGTCTCGCGCCTGTTACGCAGAGCGCACCCTTTTCATTTATCGCTGATTTTAATACTTCTTCGATGTGCCGCTTGATATACACAGCGAGTCTCCTTTCGTCAAAAATGTAATTGCGCTCATATTATAGCCGTTTTATGATAAAAGTCAAGGAGTTTTATTTTTCTGTTGACATTTATCTTCATATTGGATTTAATGACCATATTATCATATACGGTCATTATAGAGGAGGTTATGAATATGCCCAGGGCATTAACCAAGCAAGAGAAGTGCAGACAGTGCCGGCGGTTACTGGAGAAAGGCAAAGCAGTTGTTTTTTCGCAAGGTATACGGAAAACCAGCGTTGTCGTGCTTGTCCACCATGCCGATGTTTCACACGGCACCGGCTTTTTTCTTTTTTGTTAATCCTAGTGCTTTCGCAAAAAGTGCCGTGCGTTCATCTTTTCCCTGATCTAACGGTCGTGGTGCTATTTCCGTCACAACTTCTCCCGTTTTACGGTCGACACCGGCGAATCCTATGTAAAATGTGTCTTTACCGATTTTGATTGGCGTTCGGTTCTCCATAATATCACCTCTGTCACACCCTATGATTTTATTTGGATGTCTTATTCTCTGGACAATTTTGTATAACAGAATACTCTCAGGTCAACTTAGTATTTTACAAGGAAGAACCACAAAATTAATGTAATAAAGTCTACGTTTGCATAAAAACACAAACAGAGTATAATATCTATAGAGGTGATGGTATGAACAACGAATATAAGATTAATTTCATGCGGGACGATGAAGCAGATGTATGGATAGCGACAAGCAAGGATGTTTATGGCTTGATTTTACATAGAAAAGGCGACCATGATACGTGGTTTAGTCCTATTACAAATAAACCCATTTCCGTTGACGGCAAAATAAAATCACGCCATACCGCAAACGGCATTTTAAAATGAGCGGGTATCAAGTATAAATTTTAATTGGGAGCCAACTCAATGCGTCAAGCTGCCTTATACATGCGAATGTCCACAGATAAGCAAGATAACTCAATAGCTTCCCAGGAACGGGTTTTAAAGGATTACGCGGATAAAAACAGATATAAAATCGTCGATTCATATGTAGACGAGGGCATATCCGGGCGGGCTGCTGAAAAGCGGCCGGCTTTTATGCGTATGATTGATGATAGTGGTAAAGAGTTGTTTGATGTGGTTCTGGTTTACGATTCATCTAGATTCGCCCGCAACTTGGAAGAATCTATCGTATATAAATCTGTCCTGAAGCGCAACGGAGTGGCACTTATTTCGATCACAGAACCAACCCTAGACGATGACAGCGCTTTGATTACCGACGCCATGCTCGGCGCATTAAATGAAATGTATTCCCGCAAATTATCAAGGGCCGTAAAGCGTGGCATGGTCGATGGCGCAATGAAGGGGAAGTTCCAAACGCCGCCGCCTTTTGGCTATGCGAAGGAAAACAGAAAGCTCGTTATATTACCAGATGAAGCAAAAACTGTTCAGATGATTTTTTCATTTTTTACGGAAAGACCATCTTGGCATAGTGTTGCCGTGCAGTTAAATGATCTGGGAATCGGGAAGCGTAAGGCTTATGGATGGTATTCACGTGACGTAAAACGTATGTTGCTTAATCCGGTTTATATCGGAAAGTTAAATTATGACGGCAATGTTTACAATGGCGAACATGATCCGATAATTGATTTTGAAACATGGGAAACAGTGCAATCAATAATACAAAATAAACCTAAGGGTAGAACAAGACCGCCATCAACATATAAACATTGGCTTTCGGGTATTATGAGGTGTGCGTATTGCGGCGGCAGGATGAATCACAGTTATGAAAACGTAAATAATAAACTAAACGCTTATTATCGTTGCAGTAAAGGCGCAAACGGATGCTGCAAATACAAGAATTGTCTTGGCATAAAAAAACTTGAAGCTGCTGTGAAACAGGCTCTTGAAATGGTTGTAAAGGATGATAATTTAGCTGAGTACGCGCATTTCACAAAAAGGAAAGAAGTAAACGAGCTGGATGCGCTCAACACCGCCTTAAATAAAATCCGTGTTAAGCTTGAGCGTCACAAGGCCGCATATTCAAGCGGCGTTGATTCGCTGGAGGAATATAGGGAAAACAAAGAAAAATGCACCCAGGATGAAAAATCTATACTAGAGAAGATAGCTTATGTGACAGATGAAAGAATAACCGGCGAAAAGATAGGCAGCCTTAAAAAATCGGCAAAAAATCTCATTGACATCTTATTTCACAGTGATCAGTCCATCGAACAGAAAAGCAATGCGATAAAATCGGTGATTGATAAAATTGTTATAGATAAATACAACGCTACATTTGATTTTTATTATTTTTTATAAACACCGTCCCTTATTACACTTTGGAAATCCGGGGTGCGGTTCTGTGGTGAGGGTTGCCAGCGATTGCAGTCTGGACGGAGCGCGCAGCCAGCAATAATCCTTGCCGTCTTTAATGGTACAGCCCGCGTCCGACAGCCGGGTGTAAATGGGGCGTATATGATCCGTAATTACGCCAGTCAGCAGCAGCTCGCCGCCGGTCATTGCCGCCGCGCAGAGGTATGTGCCCGCTACTATGCGGTCGGGGATTACGCTATGCGATGCGTCATGAAGCCGCTTAACGCCCTCGATCACAATCGTACCGGTGCCCGCCCCGCGCACCTTCGCGCCCGCGCGAATCAAATAATCCGCCAGTTCAACGATCTCCGGCTCCAACGCCGCGTTACGGATAACCGTCTCGCCTTCCGCAAGGACTGCGGCAAGCAGAATATTCTCCGTCGCGCCCACAGACGGCGACGGCAATGTAATTTGCTGCCCGGTAAGCTTTGCATTAGAACATAACAGCAGCTCTTTCTCGCAATCCTTAATAACGTCCGCTCCCATCATTCGCAGCGCTTCCAGGTGATAGTCAAAGTTGCGCGCGCCTAAAGAGCACCCGCCGGGGAAACTTAGCTCCACTTCGCCGAAACGCCCCAGCATACTGCCTAAAAAAAGAATTGACGAGCGCATGAGCTTTGCCAGTTCCGCAGGCACAACCAAGGAACCGATGCCGCCGGAATCAACCGTAACGGTACCGTCCCTGAATGAAGCCTCGCAGCCCAGCGCGCGTAGTATATCAAGCGTGTTAAATACATCCGTTATCTCCGGTACGTTGTGTATAATGCTTTTACCGCTGTTCAAAACCGCGGCGGACAATATAGGCAAAACAGCGTTCTTCGCCCCGCCGGGGGTAATCTGCCCCGCTATCCGTAATCCGCCCCTCACATGGTATTCACCCATGGTATTACCTCCCACAGGAATGCGTCAATATACCATTCTATGGGGGACAATTTTTGGGGGTTACTGGCTGATTGACATTTAACGCGGGCGCAGATAAAATAGATGTTGAACGGAGGCGCCGAACGGAATGAAAAAAGAAATAAGACTTGCAAAAGAAAAACTAAGCTTCCTTGAGCTTTTGTCCGAACAATACCCGAACCATAACGCCGCATGCACGGAAATAATAAACCTTTCGGCAATCCTTAACCTGCCAAAAGGCACGGAGCATTTTGTTTCGGACATACACGGCGAATACGAAGCCTTCCACCATGTTATGAGGAACGCCTCCGGCGTTATTTGGGAATATATTGAGGAATTGTACGGCGCAAGCATACGCGAAAACGAAAAGCGCCAGCTTGCGCTGTTAATTTGCTATCCCGTGCGCTTACTGGAAAAAGTGCGCGGTTCGGAAAGCAATATGAGCGATTTTTACCGCGTTATGTTATTGCGGATGGTTAGGGTATGTAAGCGCGCCTCGTCGAAATATACGCGTTCAAAGGTGCGTAAGGCCATGCCCGCGGAATATGAGTATATTCTTGAGGAACTTATACACGAGGACGCGGACAGGCTGCACAAGCATGAATATTATAACCAGATAATTGACCGCATCATCGGTTTGGGACGCGCCGAGGCGGTAATTGAAAAACTTGCCGCCTTGATCCTCCGCCTTGCCGTCGATCATCTGCATGTTATAGGTGATATTTATGACCGCGGGCCCGCCGCGCACTTGATAATGGACGACCTGTGCGTCTACCATTCCGTGGACGTCCAATGGGGCAACCACGATATAAACTGGATGGGAGCGGCGTCCGGCTCTTTCGCCTGTATCTGCAACGTTATCCGCATAGCCGCGAAATACAACAACCTGCATACGCTGGAGGAGGGTTACGGCATAAACCTGGTGCCGCTTGCGGCCTTCGCGATGGAGGCCTATAAGGACGACCCGTGCAAATGCTTTGCCCTTAGCGACGCGGAGCAAAGCGGGGTAAGGGATAAGGACGCTCTGCTTATAGCCAGGATGCACAAGGCCGTTACGGTTTTACAGTTCAAAGCCGAAGCGGAAATCATAAGGCGCAATCCGGGTTTTGGAATGGACGGCCGGTTATTGCTGCATAAAATAAACTTTATTGAAAACACGGTGGAAATTGACGGCGTAACATACCCGTTGCTGGACAACTCCTTTCCTACCGTATGCGTAACGGATCCCTACGCCCTTACGCCGGACGAATCGAACGTGCTGGCAAAGCTTCGCCAAAGCTTCCTGAACTGCGAAAAGCTCCAGCGGCATGTGCGCTTCCTGTTCAACAAAGGCGGCATGTACAAGGTTTATAACGGTAACCTCTTATTCCACGGCGGTATACCCATGAACCCCGACGGCACATTAAGGGAAGTGGATTTCGGCGGAATACCCATGCACGGCAGGGAACTGTTTGACGCGATAGACAAGGCATGCCGCCAGGGATACGCCCTGCGCGAACGTGACCTAAGCAAAACCAAGACGCGCGGGCTTGACATTATGTGGTATCTGTGGTGCGGGGCGGATTCACCCCTTTACGGAAAGGACAAGATGGCGACTTTTGAGCGTTATTTCATCGCCGATGAATCAACCCGCAAGGAAAGCCGCGACCCATATTTCATCCTGCGGAACAAGCGGGATGTTTGCGTGCGTATCCTTGAGAATTTCAAGCTTACGCACGAGGACGCCTGCATTATAAACGGGCATGTGCCCGTTGAGATAAAAAAAGGCGAAAACCCCGTTAAGGCGGAGGGTAAGCTCCTTAACATCGACGGCGGTTTTGCCAAGGCTTATCAGAATGTAACGGGCATGGCGGGTTATACCCTAACATATAACTCCAGGGGTATGGCGCTGACGGCACACAAGCCCTTTACCTCCCCCGGCGAAATAATACGCGATGAAAGCCTGGATTTCTCCCCGCGCGAACACATCAACTACAACGAAAAACGCATAATAGTCGCCGATACTGACGGCGGCAAGGCAATTCTTAACAAAATAGAAAGCCTGCAAATGCTTGTGCAGGCTTATGATGAAGGGCTGGTTAAAGAGGAATATTAATGTTGTCAAGCCTCGCGTGGGTATACTCAAATAATAATCCCACGCCAAACCACAGCGGGGCGTAATCCAGACGGATTATACCCATCACGTTAAGCTTGGCGCTTGAATAATCCCAAGGGCAAACGTCAAACCGCCGCATTATATAACCAAAAATAAATTCTATCAAAAAAATGAAAAAGACATAAACTGAACCGCGCACAAGCAGGGGGTACCGCGCCACGGCGTTTACAACGGGCAGAAAAAGCGCGCCGCACCCGTATATAAAGAACATCCATACAGACGTTTTGGACGTCATGCTGAAGTCCCCCCGAAAGAGCGACACAAACCCCGTCCATAATATCTCAAGGCACCAGCCTATAACACCAAAGAGTAAGAATCTCGTAATCATGGTGTTATTATTTGTGTAATATATTAAATTATTCTATAAAATTATCACCTATAATATATCGGATTGCCGCTTCCATAAGTTCGTCACGGCCTTCCTTTACGCCTTGAACCGTCCTTTCCACGTAAATATCGGGTGTAAGGCCGATACGTTGGGTTTGCCCGCCTTCCGGCGTGAATACGCCTAATCCGGTAAAAGCCATCCTGTCCATACGCGGAAGGGGCAGCCAAACTATATTGCCATCCGCGCCGGTAGAATTACTGCCCATCACCACTACATTAGGCGCGGCGCGGAGCAGCATTACCGCGTATTCCGGGTTGCTCATCGATAGCTCGTCCATCAAAAGCACGATTGGTTTCTTGTAATTATCGGGATTCTCCCAATCAGGAGGCACAAATTCAGCCGAAGCATGTGACCCAAGAACTGGCGGTGAAGATACATGCTGATATATAAAAGCGCCGGGGATTACCGGATTAGGTATTGACACAATAACCGCAGGCTGCTGATATTCCATAACATACTGCGGGAGCGTATGTGAGATGCTGTCAGCCGGGTACTGCCTATAATCAATGATAAGCCCCGCCGTATCGGCAAACTCGCGTATGATCTCGTGTGTTTGGTTTCTTGCAAGCTTTGAAGGGTTGATTAAGCCTATATTGCCCTCAAGCAATTCGTGCGATACCGTAGGTTTATTGATCATAAAGCTTTCATTAGCGTTTATGACGGGAATTCCCTGTGCGCTGGTGACGCGGTACCCCGTCACACTAAGCTCCAGTTCAACGCCGTCACGGAGAACGGTGATATCCATTGTTTCGGTATGCGAGCGAAGAAGCCAGGGCGCGATCCTTATCAGCACCTTTTCTGAACAGGGAACGGCTATGTATTGCATCCTGTGCGCAATTACGTCGTCAATGCATTCCCCATCCAATTTCAGCAAAACATCGCCGCGCCGAAGGGTACTTGTTCTGCCGCTGTAAATATCCCATACCACAAGCCGCCCATCCGCCCTTGTCAAATACGCCGGCGCGAAAAATGAGCCGAACTCCGCTTCAAAGAAGCTTTGGCCGGTAAAATACACATGGGCGTCATTTGTCCGCGCGCTCAGGGCCGCAAGTGTCAGCTCATAACTCTGCCTGTCCGTCCCTTCCAGCATTTCCGGGATAAATTCAAGAAGCACGTCGTCCCAATCATAATCCATGATATCTTTATACGGGAAATAATATTCAATGGCGTTCCACAGGCGGAACAGGCCAAGAAGTCGGTAGTTATTGCTGCGGAAGCCCATCGCCGGATGCGGTTTTTCATTGGAAAAGCTGCTAAATCCGAACTCAAAATTGTTTGGCGCTTTTTCGTTCGGGATTATATTAACATTCTTCAACCGTAATAACTCCGCGCTAAGGGATGCGCCGAGATATATTTCGTCCGCAACCCAGCTTCTGTCAGTTTGAATACTCATATCCTCTTTAGGAATATTTCTATATTCAAGCGCGGTTTCATCCGCAGGATAATTGTCAACATCCTCAAGCCCGGTAATCCAATTAAGCATGATGTAATTGGCTTCCGGCACGCTTCCGGCGTCAAGCACCTCCGGCAAAAGGAGTAAAAGCTCTTCATCCCAGCATTTCTCACCGAGAAGGAACACAGGGTGATGATACTTTACAAACCCCCAAACCTTGCATAATTTATGCAGGTTCAAAACCCGCACATCGGTTATACATGTTTCCTCTTCCATGATTTGAAACCGCGAGGCATTTATGTCTGTGATATATGTAACACATCCGGATAACACAGCGGTTAAAAAGATACATATAGCAACAATGGAATATTTCATTAGTTTCAAAGAAAATCACCCCATTTTAATTTATACCCAAGCGATATTAAACGCGCCTTCCGCCCCGTGGGCCCTAAAATTGCTAAGAAACGCGTCGGCAAACAAATCCGCCTGCCTGCGCCCTTCCGCTCCTGCCTGCGCTTGAAAAGCCATCTGTTCCGCGCTCATCTGGCTGCTGGGAGCGTTATTGCTATGCCACTCGCCCTGGGCATTGAATACCGCCGCCCTTTCGAAATGCATTCTGGCTATATCGCGGAAGGCATCCTCCAAAAAGTTCCAGTGCTTGTTGGAATTTCCGCTTACTTCCTCCCGCACCGTTTCAAACGCGTTGGCTAAGTTCCGCATGTTTTCTTCAAGGTTTGATATGTGGGCGCTTGGAATTGTCATGGAACTGCTGCGCATTGCCTGCATCATTTGGATAGAATAATTCACGACACGTATTGTTGTTTGCGGGAAATTGAACTTAATTGCGCCGGAACCGTTTTCTTGGGCAAGCCGGAACGCCTCCGACGAAATGTCGATGACGGCGGCGCTCCCAAACCTGCCGGAGGGGTCAGGCCCCTCGATTTCATTGGTTAACGGCTTTACACCGGGAAAGTGGTTTGAAGTATTGTTTGTTAACACGCCTGGGATTTGTAACGGCGGTATAGTGTTATTATTCATTATCTTCGCTCCTGTTCATAACGGCTTTGACATTATATCGTCAAATCCCGCGCGTTACATTACCGATTAAAAATATTTTAAGTATTCCGTAACTCTTGCCGATATATCTGGCGCGCGAAAAATATCCGTTCCCGCCACCACAATATTCACGCCGGAGGCAAGCACATCCGGGAGGTTTGAAAGGGTAATGCCCCCGTCCATTTCGACATCGCAGATATAGTTATTTCTTTTTATATGACCGCGCAGCAGACGCGCCTTTTCAAGCGCCGGCGGCATAAACGGCTGTCCGCCAAAACCCGGGCTCACCGACATTACCAGCACCATGTCCAGCCCGCTTAAAAACGGCAGAAGCCGCTCCGCCGATGTTTCGGGATTTATCGCGGCGGCAGGTTTTTTGCCAAGGCCACGGATTTTCTTTATCAAACCGCAGGGGTCGGCGGCGGCTTCTATATGAAAGCAGATAATATCGGCCCCCGCCGCGGCAAAGGCGTCCACATAGCGTTCCGGCTCCATAATCATGAGGTGCGCGTCGAACACAAGGCCGGAAACCTTGCGCAAACTTTCAATAACCGGCGGGCCTATGGAAATATTTGGCACAAAACGCCCGTCCATAACATCCAGGTGAAGATACCCTGCCCCGGCTGATTCTACGGCATTAAGCTGCTCCCCTAGCATCGCGAAATCCGCCGCCAGAAGCGAAGGCGCAAGTTTTATCATCAGTTCATCCCCTTCTTTATATTAATATAAGAGCCTATACAACATTAAGAACGAAGTGTATTTCGCGGATTTTTTTCGTCTTGCTAGGAACCCGCTGGTTTGCCTGAAGGGCAAACCGCCAGATCCGCACGTACCCAAAGGTACGTAAGGATTTTCGTAACGACGCAAGACGGAAAAAAGACCGAAAGACACGAAGTTCCTTAATGTTGTATAGGCTCTAAGTATATCAAAAAAAAGTTTGTAAAAATAGTCTAATATTTTTTTCAGGTATGACGATAATATAATCAAATAGAAAGAGAAAAGGAGGTGCTTCCTTGAATATAGGGCGAATCAGCCAGGTAATGGGGGCTTATCAAGCACCGAAGGTTCGGCAGAGTGCGCCAAAGCGCAGCGGCGCGGATAAGGATGAGGTACTGATTTCTTCCGAGGGTAAGTATCTTGACTTTGCGAAAAAAATGGCGGCCCAACTTCCTGATATAAGGGAGGACAAAGTCGCCGCCGTGACAAAAAGGTTGGAAAGCGGCGGTTTGAACGTATCCGCCTCCATGGTGGCAAATAAAATGCTGGATAACATCTAGTAAAGGGAGCCAAGATCGGGCTGAAGGATTTTGGCTCCGATTGCTGTCTGCAGCCGTTTGCGCTCATACACGCAGGGGCTGCGCATTCCGCGTTGAAGCAGGTGTATAATGGCTGGATTAATTGTTGATCTGATGGAAAAATTGGGTGATATGACCGCTCATATCGAGGCGCTGACGGAACTCGCGCATGTGAAAAAGGATACGATAATAAAAAACGATACCGAAGCGCTTAAAGCCATCACCGCGCACGAAAACACATACGTCGGCAAATATCAGAAATGTGAAAAAGCCGTGGCTTCCATTATGGACGACATAGCTTTGGTTTTGAACCAGAAAAGAGCGGAGTTAACCCTTGGCAAGCTTGCCGGGATTATAAAGGAACAGGAAGATTACGACGCTTATGTCAAGATCTACGACAGGCTGAAGCAGAGCCTGGAGCTTTTAAAGGAACGCAACGACCAAAACAATATCCTCATCGAAAACGCGCTGGAATATATTGATTACACGGTGAACGTAATGCGGTCAACCTACAGCGGCGGCAGCGATGCGGTTCTGGATACAAAAAATTAAAAATGATAAAAACCCTCAACGGATTGAATATATTTGGAACGGATTCGCAAAGACGGAGGGCACGCTATGAAATTTTCGTCACTAAACACCGCCGTGTCCGGCATGAACGCAGCTCAGGCTAATTTATACGTCACCGGGCACAACATGGCAAACGCAAACAACGTTGGCTATACACGCCAGCAAGTGGTGCAGGCCGACCATTTTTCACAGAACGTAGGCAGGAATCACTCGGGTCTGATGCAGGTAGGCCTAGGCGCAAATATCCAATCCATCCGGCAGATACGCGATAATTTCCTGGATCTCGCATACCGTACCAGCGCGTCAACCCTTGGTTTTTACAGTGTTTCATACAATGTGGGGCGCTCGGTGGAAGCGGCTTTCGGGGAACTGGAAGGCGAGTACAAGCTGCAAAGCGTCCTGCGCGACCTGAAAAACCATATCGCCGAGCTGCACAACAATATGACGGGAGTTGAAACGCGGGGTGAATTCATCTCATCCTGCCTGTCATTCGTAAACAAGGCGAACTCTACATACGAAGATCTGGTAGGCCAGCAATATAACCTGAACGACAATATAATCACCATGACCAAGCGCGTAAACGAGCTGATTGCGGAGATTAACCATTACAGCCAGCTTATCAGGATAAACGAGCTGGCCGGGGACAGCGCGAACGACTTCCGCGACATCGTAAACCTGGCGCTTGATGAGCTTTCGACATATTTGCAAATCGACTATTCCATCAAACCCGGTTTTAACATCAGTATCTACAGCGAGGGCACCGCGCTTCTGGTCAATAACCACCAAACATTGCTGGGGTTTCGCTATTGTTCGCCCGATTCGGGCTTGGTGGAAATCGTTGTAACCAGATCAACGGAGATATTGAATTACGACGATGAAGCCCCTCTCTTTTTCCGCTACAACCGCAATATCGATTCAATGCACGGCAACGACGGCGGTGCTTTGAAGGGCCTCCTTGTTTCCCGCGGGCTTAGGTCTGTTTCTTATGTAGACACGCCGGAGCAAATACAGGCGCGGTACAATAATGACCGGGCTATGCTTGATGACGCGCTTGCGGCTGCCCGGATCGCACGTGACGACCTTTTAACCGAACAGGCCGCTTTGATAACCGAAAGGGACGACCTTATCGCCGAACGCGCCGCGCTTTTGCCTGGAGATCCCCGCATTGCCGATATTGACGGCCTTCTCGGCGACACAACCGATCCCCCAACCGGGATTACCGCGCGCTTGGCCGAATTAACGGTTCTTATCCCCGACACGGCGAGAACCATAGACAACGTGGAAAAAGACATCCGGCTGGCGACTTTGCAATTTCAACGCGATATGTTTAATATAAGAAACTGCATCATCCCTCAGGCGCAGATGCAGATGGACACGCTGATCAACTCCATCGTAAAGCTCATAAACAATACGCTGGCGCCGGTTGTCCTGAAGAACCCGAACGTTAACGACCCGAACCACGCCGATTATGACCCTTACCACGCTGATTTCAATGTTTGGGTAAAAGCGGACGGGTTTACCGTAAACGGCGTTGATTTTGACGGCTACCCCTACGGGCAGGACGGCAGCCAGGGATATATACCTATTTTCGTAAGGAAAAACGAGAGTTATAACTGGGATGAGGACACCCAGTCGGTACGCGGCGAGGATCCCGCAGACCGCGCCTCGTTGTTCACGATAGGCAACTTCATCTTAAATCCCGTTCTGCGCAACCAATCCGGCTACAAGCTGATGACTCTGTCGCCCTCCGGCGATATAGACGATCACCGCCTTTTGGCCGATTTGCTGAAGCAGTGGGATTCGAAGTTTGTCGGCATTGACGGGCAGCAAAAGATGTCCGTGGAGGATTTTTACGCAAAGATGGTATCGAACCTGGGCGTCGAGATCCAGAGGTTCAAGACCATCAGCGAATCCGAGAACGAAGTGCTGCAGTCCGTTGAAAACAATCGGCTGTCCATGTCCGGCGTGGCGCTGGACGAGGAAATGGCAAACATGCTCCGCTTCCAGCACGCATATCAAGCCGCGTCGCGCGTGTTCAACTATATTGACTCAATGATAGATAAGCTTATTAACGGAACCGGCAGAGTCGGATTATAAGGCGGGTGAAAATATATGAAATCGTCATTTTTTGAATTCCATGTGGCGGTAAGCGGATTAAACTCGGCCCAGGCCGCGCTCCAGACAGTCGCGCACAACGTCGCTAACGCGGAGACAAAGGGATTTTCCAGACAGGTCGCGCTGTCGAAAGCCACGGCGCCGCTGCAGCTCATGAACGGGCGCGGCATGGTCGGCACGGGTTCGCATGTTTTCAGCGTCATTCAAATCCGCGACGTTTTTTTGGATAAAAAATACTGGGGCGCCATGCCCACCTTAGGCGAATACAACATAAAGCGTACGCAGCTTTCCATCAACCAGGCCGTGCTGGCGGAAATGAATGGCACGGGGCTTTCCTCCGTATTTAATAAATTTTTCGATACCTTGCAGGATCTTACGACGCACTCGGGCGACGCAACCTACAGGACAAACGTGCTGTCGTCCGCGGAATCCCTCACGACATTCCTAAAGGATACCTATGAAACCTTCGTAAAGCAGCAGAGGGACGTTAACGCTGAGATAGCCGCCGTAGTGCAGACCATTAACAGCATAGGCGGCCAGATACGCACCCTGAACGACAGGATACGCGTTATAGAGGCTTCGGGCAACTTGGCCAATGACCTGCGCGACCAAAGGGCGCTGTTGGTTGACGAACTTTCGCGCTATGTAAACATCGAGGCCTATGAGATTGACTACGGGAAGCCGGGGCAGTACGACAAACGCTTTTTCGTGAAGATAAACGGGCAGGACTTTGTTATGAATAACAACCTGCGCCAGCTTACCGTCCGCCCCCGCGAAGCGGAAATGATGGATTATGACGCGCCGGTGCTTGACCGGTTCGGCTTCGAGATGTTCCGCGTAAACGGCAGAGAGTATTCAAGATACGACAACGGAACGGCAAGGACTCTGGATCTAGGCACATCCGGGCTTGACCCGCTTGGAAATTACGGTTTATATATATCGGGCGGCACAGGACTTATTGTTGACGAGGATACGGGTGAAATAGTGGGAAGGATAAACGTTCCGAACCCGCTTCCAAACCCTCCCCCAGCCTCCATTGACTTATCTGATATAAATGATGACGGCTACCCCATCGCCGCGGATATCGAACAAATCTACGCCACCGAGCGTGTCGAGGTTTACCGCAACGGCGAGGATAATCCAGGCATGTACGATATCTTCTGGGGCAACGGAAATACCAGGTTTGATATTTACAGCCGTACATTGTCGGGTGAGCTGAAGGGCCTTATCGACGTACGTGACGGTAATAACGGCAGCCACGCCGCCGTTTCTGGCGGCTACGCAAAAGATATGTACAGCCCCAAACCGCCGACCCTTACTGTCCCCATCTCCAGCCTGAGTAAAATTGATTTAGCCGAAAGCGGCGGCATCATAAGGGTTACGGATCCGCGGAACGGGCAGGCGATGGAGTTGATTTACAATTCATACGAAATAAACACAATCAGCGGAGAAGTGGTTTTTGAGCTGGTTTATAAAAACCAAACTGAGGAAGCCAGGATAAACGACTTCTTCACCACTATGGAAGCTCACCCGGGCGGCAGGATAACCATCGGCGCGACGACGGACTACAAGGGCATCCCTTATTATTTAAGCAGGCTGAACGATCTTGCGCGGACGTTTGTAAGCGCGATAAACTTCGGCACAAGGCTTGACGGGACCGTAATACCCGATGTCGTCGGCCATGTGAACGGTTATAACCTGAACGGTGAAAAGGGCGCGCCCGATGATCCCGACAAACCGACATTATTCTTTACGTATTGGGACGATGTGTTGATGGATTATGTAACTATTGACCAATTCGACAATACGCGGGATGATGACGGTAATCTGATAAACCATAATATTTTCAAGATAAAGGCCAATAATATATTTGTTAACCCCCTGCTGATCAGAACCCCAAGCCTGCTGAACGGGGCCAGCTCCCCAAGGGGCGAAAACGAAGCGGATCACGGCGTTGACAATAACAACACCTTTATCTCCTGGGGCAGGATAAACACAGACAATACCGTATTCAGCGAAGGGCGGCTTCTTGATTATATCATCGGCATGACGGGCGAACTGGCTATCGACATAAAACAGGCAGAAAATTTTGAGCGTAACTATAACAGCCTAACCGTCCAGCTTAATATACAGCGCATCAGTGTGTCCGGTGTTGATATAAACGAGGAAATGATTACTATGATTCGGCTGAACCAGCAATGGCAGGCGGCGGCGCGGCTGATAAACGTTATCGACGGGATTTACAGCAATCTGGTTAACAACTTGGGAGTCACTTGATTTTTCAACCGCAGATATGGTGCTTGCGCCGTTAGAATACACAGAAAAGAAAGCGGGCCTCGAAATCCGCTTTTCTTGATTTTAATAATAATATATGGTACAGTATATAAATAAAACATACTGGAGGATATTATGATACCGATCCATACCCGGAATTTTGGCGATATTGAGATCGCGAGCGAGAAAATACTCAATTTTTCACATGGGCTGCCCGGTTTTCCCGATTTGAAGCGTTTCACGCTTATCGCGGATCCGGCGGATCTGGCGGAGGAATCCGCGGTTTTTTATTGGCTGCAATCACTGGACAACGCGGACGTCGCATTTTGCATCGTAGACCTGATGAGGTTTATGCCCGATTACAACCCCTTGGTAGACGCCGCGGAAATCGCCGTACTCGGCGGCAACCATGAGGATTACCTTATTTATAACATAATCGTTGTCCACGATGATGCCAAGGACATTTGCGTAAATATGAAAGCGCCTATCATTATTAACCCCGAAACCAGGGAAGGTATGCAAATTATCTGCCAAAACGAGGACTACGCCATAAGGCATCGTCTGTTTAAGTAAAAAACTACTATGAAAGGCAAGGTCCGAATATGTTGGCGTTAACCAGAAAGAAAAACGAATCCATAATAATTGGAGATAATATAGAAGTGGTTGTTTTAAGCGTACAGGGTGACCAGGTAAAGCTTGGCATTGCCGCGCCCAGGGATATATCCGTCCACCGCAAGGAAATTTACGAGCAAATACAACAGGAAAACCGTGCCGCGTCCCATATCGAATGCGTGGATACGCGTAATATTCTGGAGCTTTTGAAGAATCAAAAGGCGGAGTAACCGGCGTCGTCCCTATCATCACCGCTAGCTGCCGCAAAAGTGAGCGCGCAGACTCTTTTTGCTCCGGCTTTTTTCAATACGCGCGCGCATTCCTCAACCGTTGCGCCCGTAGTGTAAATATCGTCCACCAAAATTATGTTTTTATCACGGACGTCACCGGAAACCGTAAACGCGCCGCGCACATTCTCAAAACGCCGTGTTCTCGTAAGCCCGTACATGGACTCTGTTTTTTGCGTACGGATTAAAGCATTAAATACCGGAATTCCGTATTCGCCTTCAAGCGCAAGAGCCAGCAGCCCGGCTTGGTTAAAACCGCGTTCATTGATACGGCTTTTATGCAACGGCACGGGAACAAGAAAATCCGCCGCCGCGATGTCATCCTTAAAATCATCGGGCCATACGGCCTGTTTCATTAACGCCGCCATTACCGGGGCGTTTTCTTTCATCCCATGGAATTTAAGGCGGCGAACCGCGTCGCGTATCGGCCCTTCATAACGGAAGGCCGTATGCACACGGTGAAGTTCGCTGTACACAGTCGGAAGCATTGAATGCGCGGCAGGCGCGTATGTATAAACGGTTTCACGGCACTCGGCGCACAAATCCGTTTCCGCACCGTATTGTTGAACTTCGTCGCATAGCAGGCAGCGTTTAGGGTACAGCAGCATAAGGAGCTTGTTGGCTATCAGACTGGTTTTCATTTTCTTGACACCCTTAGCAGATTTAATTCCTTATAATCAGATATCATTTCATCAATCATGCTTCTTTGTTCGGATGTCAAGCCCGTAACGTCTACATAATCATCTTTGGCGTTACCCAAGAGATAATCTATGGAAACATTGAATAAATGGGCCATTTTAATCAAGGTCACAAGCGACGGGGTTCTGGTTCCGTTTTCATACGCGGAGACTGACGAGATCGTTACGCCGATTCTCTTCGCCACCACTTTCATCGACAGGTTTTTTGAAGCGCGCAGCTTCCCTATTCTAACGGGCAAATCAATATTAATCATATTATCACCACAAGTAAACTTTAAAGAAACTATATCGACATACAGTATAACATATTACACATGATGGCGATATATATTCCTCCTTGCTTAATTCATATTTTTCCATTATTATATATAATAATAAATATAACCTATCCAACATAGGGAGTATAGCGGTTTTGCGACTTGTAACGTCAGCGGTTTCCAAATTCAGCCCTAAATATGTGCGTATCCGCCGAACCGTTATGCGTAAAAAAAGCAACCGCTCCGGGAGCGCGGGCGTCTTGCCCGCAATTCCTTCATGCGGCCAAAAATCTAATGACGAGAGATGAAAACAATGCCCGAAACCTTAATGCTTTTAGACGGCATGAGCCTGGCGTTCCGCGCTTTTTACGCCCTGCCGCCCCTTACGGCCTCGGACGGCACCCATGTAAACGCCATCCTGGGTTTTTTAAACACATTTTATAAGCTGTACGAAGAGGAGCGGCCTTCATACGCAGCCGTAGCTTTTGATTTGCCCGAACCGACGTTCCGGCACAAACTTTACGCGGAATATAAAGGCACGCGCGAGGCAATGCCCGCCGAACTGCGCTCACAGATACCGCTGTTAAAGGAAATGATCGCGGCTTTAGGGGTAACTATATACGAATCCCCCGGTTTCGAGGCCGACGACATCCTCGGCACGCTGGCGCTGAAAGGAGCCGGAGCGGGCCTTGGCGTTACAATCGTCACCGGTGACAGGGATTTGTTACAAACCGCGACGGATAAGGTGTGCGTAAAAATACCCCGTACACGGGCGGGGAAGACGGAGACAGAGATTTACTATGCCGCCGATGTGGTGGAAAAGTTAGGCGTTACTCCGCTCCAGTTTGTGGATGTCAAGGCCCTTTGGGGCGATACGTCGGATAATATCCCCGGCGTTCCGTCCATCGGCGAGAAAACGGCGTTAAAACTAATAAAAGAATTTGGTTCCGTCGAAAGCTGTATTGAGAACGCGGCGGCTGTAACGCCCAAAAAGGCTTCCGAAAATTTGATTATCTATAAGGAACAGGCGTTGCTCAGCAAAACAATGGCGGCGATTGTAACAAACGCGCCGGTAGAGCTTGAACTTGATAAGCTCGGGGCTTTGGATGTTTACGGCGAGAAGGCTTTCGGGATGGTAAAAAGGTTTGGATTCAAAAGCCTTTTCGGAAAGTTTAAGGACATAACCCCTAAACAGCCTTCAACCGAAAGCTTTACCGCAAAAACCATTACCCTAACCGATGACGCGGCTATTTCCGAAATTGTAAAGAAGTTCGCAAAACTTCCCCAAGCCGCTTACATTATCGTTCGCGGCTCGGGCTTTGAAGGGATTTCACTCGCCGCTCCCGATACGGATGAATATTTTATCCAAGCCACTTTCGGCGATCTGGACGAAAGCCGCATTTTAAGCCTTTTCAAGGAGTTTTTTGAAAGCAACGCAAAAAAGCTTAACTGGGACGCTAAATCCGACATGCATATCTTAAATGATAACGGCCTTGCATTAAACAACTTGGATTTTGATGTGATGCTTGCGGCTTATGTTTTGAATAAACGGACTGACAAACCCGGCGGAGCGGCGGAACTTCTGGCGTTAAGCCAATCATACCGCGCAGAGCTTACCGATTTCGGCATGGAAAGCCTATATTACGGCATTGAGCTGCCACTTGTTCATGTTTTATCCGACATGGAAAAAGCGGGCGTAGGGGTGAACCCGCTGGAGCTTCAAACATACGGCGGGCTTCTTGGAAAAAGGATTGACGCGGTGACGCGTGAAATATATAATTTAACCGGAGAGGTTTTTAACATAAATTCCACACAGCAGCTCAGCGTGGTGCTGTTCGACCGTATGGGGCTTGAACCCGAGGGCAAGCGCATGAAAACCGGCGCGTACTCCACCGCGGCGGATACGCTGGAACGCCTTTCCCCCCAGCATCCTGTTATTGAGCAAATACTGGAATACAGGAAACTCGCGAAGCTGAAATCAACCTATGCGGACGGGCTGCTGCTGGCGATGGACAAAACCACAAACCGCATCCATTCAACCTTTAACCAAAATATTACGGCTACGGGTCGGCTATCCAGCACAGACCCCAATTTGCAAAACATCCCCGTGCGCACGGAACTGGGCCGCGAGCTGCGCAAAGCCTTTGTGCCGTCCCCGGGCTGCGTGTTTGTGGATGCCGATTACAGCCAGATCGAACTGCGTGTTCTTGCTCACATGTCCGGTGACGAAACATTTATAGACGCATTCGCCCACGATAAGGACATCCACCGCATAACAGCCGCCGAGGTATTCGGCGTACCCCTTGACGAAGTAAATCAAGACCAGCGGGCAGCCGCGAAAACCGTTAATTTCGGCATTATTTACGGGCAAAGCGCGTTCAGTCTGGCAAACGACCTGGGGTTGGCCGTTAAGGAAGCGGAGAGTTATATAAACGGTTATTTCAACCGATATCCAAGCATAAAGGGTTTTATGGAGCAAACGGTCAAAAACGCAAAAAGCACCGGTTATACAACAACTATAACAGGCAGAAGAAGGCATATACCGGAACTCGCTTCGCCAAACTATAACACGCGCTCTTTCGGCGAACGCGCCGCAATGAACATGCCCATTCAAGGCAGCGCCGCCGACATCATAAAAATGGCGATGATCCGCGTACACAAACGTCTTTCGGCGGAAGGGCTCAAATCCCGGCTGATCCTGCAGGTACATGATGAGCTGCTCGTTGAGGCTTTTGAAAACGAGGCCGAAACCGCGGTAAAAATTGTACGGGAAGAAATGGAACAGGCCGTCAAGCTGTCCGTACCGTTGAAAGTAGACGTAAATACCGGTAAAAACTGGTTCGAGGCTAAGTAATGAAAATCATCGGAATAACCGGGCTTATAGCCGGCGGTAAAACGGAAGCGGCGCACGTTATGGCCCGCATGGGCGCGTATATTATAGACGCCGATAAAGAAGCGCATAATGTGTTGTTGAAATCCGGCGCGGCATACGGGGGCATTGCCGAAGCCTTTGGGGATGAAATCCTTGGCGCGGACGGCGAAATAGACAGAAAAAAGCTCGGAAACATCGTTTTCGGCAACGCGCAAAAACTTGAAATGTTGAACAGTTTGACGCATAAACATGTAATACGGGAAATTGAGCGCCAAATAAAAACGATAAAAAATAACCCCGGCGATTATACAGGCATTGTGCTGGACGTGGTGTATTTGTATGAATCAGGATTATACAAGCTATGCGATCAATGGATCATCGTTGCCGCCGATGAGGAAAAACGGCTGGAACGCATAATCAAACGCAATCAGCTCACACCGGAAGCCGCCATGAACCGTATTCGCAGCCAAAACAAGCTTAACGCTCCGGAAAAGCTTAGGTACGCGGATTATGTTTTAGAAAATAACGATGATTTAACCGCTTTTATACAAAAAACGGAGGAACTTGCCCAACATGTATTCAAGAACAACTAAGCCGCTTTTAATTGCCGCTATCATTCTTATATTAACTGTTGCCGCGTTCCTTCTCGGATTAACCGCCCTGTACCCGGTCAAGTTTACCGCGTTAATCAGCGAATTTTCGGAAAAATACGAGCTTCCGCCCGAGCTGGTTTATGCCGTAATACACACGGAGAGCCGCTTCCGCCCCCATGCCTTGTCGTCGAAGGAAGCCTCGGGCCTTATGCAGCTTACCCGCCAGACAGCGGATTGGGGCGCGGAAGTGATCGGCCTTAACGATTACCATTATGTAAGGGTCTTCGAGCCGCATATCAATATTGAACTGGGCTGCTGGTACTTGCAAACGCTGTTAAAGCAGTTTGACGGGGAGTTGAATACGGCTTTGGCGGCATATAACGCCGGAAGCGGCAATGTCACGCGATGGCTCCAGAATGAGGAGCACAGCGCCGATGGAAGAACCCTGCGCCACATACCGTTCGGGGAGACAAGCAAATATGTGGAGAGAGTTAACGCGGCTATACCGATTTATAACTTTTTACTAAGGATTTTCGGTGTTTTTATATCATGAGAAAAATATTTATTACATTGTTCATATTTTTATGTTTTATGTTTGCCTCTTGCGGAAACCGGGATGCTGCGAACCCTGCTTTACCCGATGCGGCCGAAACGCCGGAACCCCCTCCCGCCGCAACTCCCGAACGCCAAAGGCGCCCCGATTTCGGCGGCACCTTGGTTTTAACCATGCGCAGCCCCAGAACCCTTAATCCGCTGCTTAATGCTGACGAAACCGTGGATAAGGTTTTGTCGCTTCTGTTTGATAAATTATTTATACTGGACCAAAACCAAAAACCTACGCCCAATCCCGCGTTGATTCAAAGTTATACGGTCAGCGCCGATGCGAAAAGCCTGACTCTGACCATGCGAAACGACATCCATTGGTCGGACGGCACGCGGGTTACGGCGGGCGATGTTGCGTATTCCATAGATTTCCTTGTGGGAAACGCCCCGGCGGACGCAATTTATAAGGACAATGTGGCGAACGTGCAATCCACCACCGTCACAGGCGACAGCGTCCGTATAAACCTAAGGCAGCCGGACGCGTACATGGGGTATACGCTTACCGTCCCTATCGTCCCGCAGGCTTACTACCGCAATGCTTCCGCCACCAGCTCCAGGCAGATGAACCCCGTCGGAAGCGGGCCTTATGCGCTGGAAAGCTACATGCAGGGTCGGGAGCTGGTTCTGTCGGCGTCGCCTTCATCTCTCCGGCAGCCGTATATCGAAACAGTCGAGGTACGCATAACCGATTCAATTGAGCAGGATTTGAACGCCATAAGCAACGGAATCGCCGACGCCGCGTACATTTTTGAACCGGGCTGGCGTAAGGCGGCAGCCGCGGCAAATGCCCGGGCTCTGGAGTTTGTATCGCCGTATTTTGATTTTCTGGGATTTAATTTTGACAATCCCGTTTTAAATAACCGCGAAGTGCGGGCCGCCATCGCCCATTCCTTACCCTACGCGCAACTGCCCAATTCCGTTTACCTTGGCGAGGCAAGACTGTCCCCTACCCCGATAAGCCCCGGTTCCTGGCTGCATGACGAAACGGTTAGCCATGCGGAATTCAACCTTGAAAAAGCGGCGCGCCTTCTGGACGAGGCCGAAATATACGGCTTGGAGTTGCGTATACTGGTAAACGCGGAAAGTCCGGAACGCAAGCGCATAGCCGAAATACTGGCGGTAAACCTGCGCGCCCTGAGCATCGATATTGAGCTTACCGCCGTGCCCTGGGATGATTACAGGGGTATGTTAAGCAGGGGTGAATTCGATATCTTCTTCGGCGGCTACAAGCTTTCGCCGAACCCCTATCCAGGCTTTATGCTCCATTCAAACGGCGGCCAAAATCATATGCGCTACCGCGACCCCGTTATGGATACGCTTTTACAAAACGCCAACGCCGCGCGGGACGACGGCGCAATGATTTTAGCCTATCAAAACCTGCAAAACTACATTGCAGGCGAAATGCCCGTTATCGGCCTTGTTTTCCGCACCGTTGGCCTGCTGGTAAGCAGCCGTGTGCAAGGCCCCCTTGAAGGAAACGGGATTTACAATAACATCGAAGAATGGTATATTGAAACCAGATAACAAATTGGAGGTTTCCATGAGTATAGACAAAAGCAAGAAGGTTGTTTTCTCGGGCATTCAACCCAGCGGAATCCCCGCCCTTGGCAACTACATCGGCGCTATGATGAATTTTAAAGCATTGCAGGACGAGTACGACTGCCTTTACTGCGTTGTGGATTTACACGCAATTACCGTTCGGCGCGACCCCAAAACCTACGGCGACCAAATCCGCAGGCTTTTTGCCATCTATGTAGCGGCGGGCCTTGACCCTGAAAAAAACATTATATTCGTCCAGTCCCATGTGCCGGCCCATTCCCAATTATCGTGGATACTAAACTGCTATACTTATGTCGGTGAACTGGGCAGGATGACCCAGTTCAAGGATAAATCCCGCAAACACGAGGAAAACGTTAACGCCGGGCTTTTTAACTATCCGGTTTTGCAAGCGGCGGACGTGCTGTTGTACGGCACACACCTTGTACCCGTCGGGCAAGACCAGAAACAGCACCTGGAGCTTGCCCGCGATATCGCCATACGCTTCAACAAGGTTTACGGCAAGATTTTTACCGTACCGGAAATATTAATCCCGAAGGTCGGCGCGCGTATTATGAAGTTACAGGACCCGTTCCATAAAATGGATAAATCGGAGGTTGAAAACCTTAACAACTCAATTTTCCTGCTGGATGAACCGGACGTTATCATATCGAAGCTCCGAAAGGCCGTTACGGACTCCGAAGCCGTTGTGCGCTATGGGGAGGATAAGCCGGGGGTGTCCAACCTGCTGACAATTTACTCCTGCCTGACGGGAACATCCATACCGGACGCGGAACGCGAGTTTGAAGGCAAGAACTACGGCTTCTTCAAAAACGCCGTAGGCGAAGCTGCCGTCGCCGTCCTCGAACCCATACAAAATGAGTACAAGAGGCTGATGTCCGACCGCGGCGCATTGGACGCCATGATGAAGCCGGGCGCCGAAAAAGCGGAAGGAATTGCCAAAAACATGTTAAAACGCGTTCATGACGCGATTGGATTTATATAATAAACCATACTAGGAGGAGAAGGCATGGATTACAGAAACTGTCCAAGATGCCAGAAGATGTTCACTTACATCAACACCCCCATTTGCCCGGAATGTGAAAAAAACGAGGAAATCGCATTCCAAAAACTGAAGGACTATCTGAATGATAACCCGGGGTATGGCCTAGCCGTGATTTCAAGGGAAACCGGTGTCTCCATTAAAAAAATACTCAAGTATATTCAGGAAGGCCGCCTTGAGATGACCGCCGGGATGGCGGAGGATAACCCGCTCCAATGCACGCGCTGCGGCGCAAGGATCACTATCGGCACGCTCTGCGATGAATGCCGGAATCAATACAACCAGGCCGTTATAGGGCTGAAGGAGGACACCGCCCGCAGCAAAACCATGGGCACAGGCATGCATTCAAAGCAAGACGATGAAAAGAGGCGCCGATGAAATATAAAAAAATAAAAAAGACCATGATAGGCGGTGTTGAATACGCTAATTGCTTTGAATGCAGCAGGATTTTCAGGTTTTTTGAAGAGCCTTTGTGTCCCGACTGCCTTGAAGCCGATATGCTTCTTCTTACGAAGGTCAAAGACGCCGCCCACTCCAATCTAAACTTCACAATGACCGAGGTTTCAAATATGGTCGGCGTTCCGGTTGAAAAAATACGGCAATACGTCGAAAAAGAGCATCTGGCAATGACTCCGGGGTTTGAAAGCGAGAAACTGATTAATTGCGATTATTGCGACACTCCAATAAGCATCGGCAAGCTGTGCAATCCCTGTAAGGTTTTATTTTTAGAAAATATGAAGAAACAAACTAACGAAGGCAAAATTCCGGACAAAGCCGCACCCCCGGCTCCGGCAAATTTACCTTCAACCATGCGCCGTCCAAAATCCCGCAGATGATAAGTACCAGAAAGGTTTCAGTGCTAGGCTTCGGCAGTTGGGGTATCGCGCTGGCACTGCATCTTAACAAAAACGGACACAGAGTTACGGCATGGCAGCGTTCCGAAGAAAAATGCGAAGCTATCCGCAAAACCGGCGAATCAAGCGAGTACCTGCCCGGCATTCCTATCCCGCGTGAAATCGCACTGACAAGCGACATGGCCCACGCGGCGGGCTCAGACATCATTATCTTCGCCGCGGGCTCGATGGCTGCGCGGGAGATAGCGGGGCTTCTCAAACCCTATTGGAATAAAAGCCAAATCCTCGTGAGCGCGTCAAAGGGTCTTGAACCCGGAACAAACCTGCGCCTAAGCGAGGTTATTCTTGACGTCATACCCGGCGCGCGCGCAGCCGCTATGTCCGGCCCCTGCCACGCGGAGGAGCTTACACGCGGAATCGCCTCCGCATACGTCGCCGCTTCGCCCGACGCCAACGTGGCGGAAACAATCCAGGACATCTTCATGTCCAGGGAATTTCGTATTTACACCAACCCCGATATTATCGGCGTAGAAATTGGCGGGGCGTTGAAAAACTGCATCGCCGTATCCGTTGGATTAAGCGACGGCCTTGGAAACGGAGACAACACCCGCGCCGTCCTTATAACGCGCGGTATCGTCGAAATGTCCAGGCTGGGCGTTGCCATGGGCGCAAAGCTTGAAACCTTCAGCGGATTGGCGGGTATAGGCGACCTCGTCGTCACCTGCACCAGCAATCATTCCCGCAACAGGCGCGCCGGTTACCTGATGGGTCAGGGTAAAACCCTGGCTGAAGCCCTAGCCGAAATAAAAATGATCGTAGAGGGCGTAAACACAGCCGGGCCCGCTCTTGCCTTTGCCCGCGAACACAACATCCCCATGCCTATAACCACCGAGGTGTATAAAGTCTTGTTCGAGGGTAAAGACCCAAGGCTGACCACCCGCGCGCTGATGGAACGCGACAGGACTTCGGAGAGGGTACTGTACGACAGTTATTAATTACCGGGAGCGCGGGTGTCCCGCCCGCAATATATACAAGGAGTTGATGAATATGGATTTTGATAAGAAATACATATTGTCCGTGATCAACAATCTTTTGAATGTACACAGCCCTACCGGCTTTACGGACATGGTTATGGATAAAGCCGCGCTATACGCCGCGCAGTTGGGTTACACCATGGAGCGGAACAACAAAGGCACAGGGTTTATCCGCGTTAAAGGCAGCCAAGGCGTAAAAACCGTCGGAATTTGCGCCCATACGGATACATTGGGCCTAATGGTGCGGTCGATCAACGCCAAAGGTACGCTGGCTCTCACCATCATAGGCGGTATGCTGGTCCCGACTGTTGACGGCGAATACTGCACCATATTTACGCGCTCCGGCAAGACATACACCGGCACAGTCCTGTGCGACGCACCATCGGGCCATGTATATGACGACGCCCGTACAAAAAGCCGGGATATCGTCAATATGGAGGTCAGGCTGGACGAAACCGTAAAAAACAAGGAGGATGTCCTTAAACTGGGTATCGGTGCGGGGGATTTTGTTTGCATTGACACCAAAACCGTTATAACGGACAAAGGCTTTATCAAGTCGCGTTTTCTGGACGACAAGCTGGGCGTGGGAATTATCTTCGGTATGCTTAAATACTGGAAAGATTATAATATACGCCCTGTAAACGATGTGGTTTTCATTATCACGATTTACGAGGAAGTAGGGCATGGCATGTCCTATGTCCCGGACGGTATTACGGAGCTGATCGGCGTAGATATGGGCTGTATCGGAGCTGACCTAAGCGGCACCGAATATGACTGCTGCATCTGTGCGAAGGACGCCGGCGGCCCGTATGACTACAATCTTACATCCGCTTTAATCCGTATTGCCGAAAATAATAAAATTCAGCATGCCGTCGACGTGTACAAATATTACGCTTCCGATGTAACCTGCGCCCTGCGCGCGGGAGGTGACATACGAGGCGCCGTCATCGGCCCCGGCGTCCACGCCAGCCATGGCATGGAACGCGGCCACTACGACGGAGTGTTAAATACGATGAAACTCCTAGCCTTATATCTGTAATTTGTACCTCCGGCTTCTTGTTTCTTGCTTCACGCATGTAACACAAAATCAAGCCCCTTCATATTATAACCGTAGAAGTGTACAACTTCCAAAATAATATGAAAGGACGAATGAAAATGATGGATGGTATCGGTTTCGTATTCAACGACATGATACGTCATATAGGTCAGACCGTTACGATTTTTACAACCAGCGGCGGTTTGTCCGGCGGCGGGTTCACCGGTGTTCTTATTTCTGTTGACAATTGTGTCGTCCGTCTGCTTGCGTGCGAAGGCGCACCGCCTTGCTGCCCCGTTGGCAGCGCGTGCTGGGCTCCCAATAGCTGCGACAGCGGTTGGGGCGGCTGGGGCGGCATCGGCCTCGGCTGGGGCAACGGCTGGGGTAACGGCTCTGGCTTCGACGGCTTTAATCCCATGGGCGGCGTAGTGGTAATACCCACTCATGCCATAGCCGCGTTTGTGCACCATGCTATTTAATAAATTAATGATTTGGGGCGGGGGAGACTTCATAAGAAGGTTCCCCGCCTTTCTTATATTTAAATTATTTTATGTATAATTATTGACTTCCTCATGTGTTTAACGCTATAATATAATTAATTAATAAGGAAAGGTGTAATAGCGATGTCACGAAAATTGCTGTCCAAATTATTAATTATAGCGGGCGCACTGTGCATAGCAACCCTTATTGGCTACGAACTTGCCGCTTACCCGTGGGCAACCGTGGGAGCGGACAGAGCGAACCTTGTATCCGCCGATATGCCTGATCCTACTATACCCCCCTTCGATTTCGAGTGGATGACCCCGCCGCCTTCCCTGCCTACATCCTTTAACATAAACGCTTTATTTGAACCGCGCGCGATTGGCGCAGTCAGCGTTTCCGCGGATTTCGACGAAAGTATATCGGCAATGTCCCATACCGGCAATCTTGCCATGGGAATTTTAAAGATAGCCCGCATCGGACTGTCCGAATGGGTTTGGCACGGTACCGAAAAACATCAGTTACGCGAGGGCGTCGGGTTTGTCCCCGGCACTGTTTTACCCCATGAACCCGGCAATGTGGTATTGACCGGACACCGGAGCGGGATTGCGAGTGAACCGTTCCGGTACCTACATCTGCTGGAAATAGGCGACAATGTAACCGTCAAATGCTGGGGTATGAATTTCAACTATCAGGTATATGAAACCTTCGTCGTCGGATCCGGCGAGTTATGGGTCATGGGTGATGTCCCGGGCGAAGACAATGTTTTAACGCTTATCACCTGCGACCCGCTTGTATGGGTTGGGAACCGCCCCAACCGCTTGATTGTGCGGGCAAGGCTTGTTGATATTACGGAAGCGGACGAGTAACCTCACCCGGGAGCGCGGGCGTCCCGCCCGCAACATTATAAGGGAGGACGTGCTGATGAAAAGAATAATATTTCCGATGCTAAAGAAGATCACAGCGCTGATATGCGTACTGGCGGTCTTTTTCTCCATAGGATGTATAACAATGGAGCAGGATACGGAGCATTTTTGGGATTTCTCCGATAACCTGGACCTATACATATCCGCGGCGGACGAATCTTGGCTGGATGACTTTTATGCGGGTGATTTCTTTTTAGAAAGCAGCTTATTTAATACCTTTGGTATGGAGGCCGTCAGACTGACCGCCTCCAGCGCGCCGTTCCATATCCCTATGCCCAGCGCTCCGGGAACGGCTGTCGAAGCGAACGAGCTAGTTATTGTGGATTACTCAAATGCCCATGACGGGTATATTATGGTTCGTTTTCTGGATCCTCCCCCCGCAAATGAACCGGTTATGGTAATTACCGTGGGGCCGAACGGTTTCCAGCACAATCACATAATGCTGATCAGCCGTGAATATGACATAATACCGCTTACCGCCGGCAGCGGCGAATACGTCATTGCTGTCGGCGAACCCGTAAACGGTCAGCTGGCGGTCTTGCTTCAAACAAAGATAAACGCTGATATTGCTGATGAATTCGCGCCGTTCCTAAGGCCAAGCAGGCATATAAACTACACATTGGACAGCAAGGTCGTCAAGAAAGCCGACGAATTAATCGGCGGGCGGACGGATTTAGACCTTATCGAGCGTATACGAATGGTATATGAATTCGTAGTCAGTCATTTTGAATACGATTGGGACCTTCTCCCCTATCTCGCCGCGAACCCGTATTATATCCCCGATCTGGACTTTGTGCTGGATTACGGTAAAGCTATATGTTACGGTTATTCCAGCGTTATGGCGGCAATGCTCCGCAGCCAGGGTATTATAACAAGGCAGGTTATAGGCTGGATGACCCATCCCGACGGCAGGGTTGAATACCACGCGTGGATAGATGTTTACTCAACAACCGAAGGATGGCTGACGGGCATCGTTTTCTTTGACGGCAACGGCTATTCGCGTTTGGACCCGACGGTGGCGTCAAGCGGCGGTGAAACGGGAGAGCGTTTCGCCATGGACTCATCCAATTACCGTGTAGAAAAATACCATTAAGCAGGGGGAACAACATGGGTAAAACGTTGTCAAACTCGTATATAACGTCGTTCTGCATGGAGCTCTCAATGCTCCTGAACGCAGGTATTTCGCCTCTTGACACGATCTTAATGCTCATTGACGATGAACGCGACAAAGACGGCAAGGCCGTGCTGAACAGCCTGCTCCCGCCTCTAGAGGAAGGCTTGCCCCTCTCAACCGCGTTGAAAGAGAGCAAATATTTCCCCAATTACATGGTATTTATGCTTGAGGCCGGGGAAACCACCGGCAGGCAAACCGAGGCTCTGAGGGCTTTAGCGGCGCACTACGAGCGGCAGGAGCGCATATCCGTCGCCGTAAAAAACGCCGTGCTGTACCCGTCTGTATTATTAGTGCTGATGGTTGCCGTGGTGTTGATATTGATTATACGCGTACTGCCCATATTCAACGATGTGTTCGGCAGGATGGGAAGCCAGATGTCACCCCTCGCCCAGTCGCTTTTAGGCTTTGGCGGCGCTCTAAGCAACGCTTCCGCCGTTATAGCCGTTGTTTTCGGCGCGGTTTTCGTTGTGGGTTTCGTTTCCTGGCTTGTGCCGCCCGTCCGTTTGTTTTTGACGCGCGCTTTTAAAAACGCCTTTGGCGGCAAGGGGCTTATGGGTGAGTTGGCGGCGTCGCGTTTCGCCTCCGTCATGGCGCTGGGCATTGCCAGCGGACTGGAGACGGATAAGGCCGTTGAAATGGCCTCCGTATTAAGCGGCGGCGCGAAAGCCATTGACAAAAAACACAAAAAATGCATAGAGATGCTGTTATCAGGCGAACCCCTCGCGGACGCGATGTTTGACGCGGGCATTTTCAACACACGCAATACGCGTATGCTAGCCCTTGGCGCTAAAAGCGGCATGACGGACCTGGCAATGGCGGAAATTGCCGAGCGCAGCGGGCGCGAGGTACAGGACGGTATAGACAGATTGATCGGCAAGATTGAGCCCACGCTGGTTATTATCACTTCGGTAATAATCGGCGTTATTCTGTTTTCGGTCATGCTGCCGCTGATGGGCATAATGACCTCTATAGGTTAGGCCTATGAAAAAGGAAGTTTTTCAGCGTTCGGGATGGATGTCGCTGCGCGGCGCGGTTTTTCCCCTGCTTTTTACAGCCGGTATTCTTGTGATAATCATCATCGGATTGAACGAAACGGAGCGTTCCAGCCGCGCGGAGGGCAAGCGGATTTTGGAAGAAAGCCTTTGGCGCGCCGCCGTCACATGCTATGCCATTGAGGGGCGCTATCCCCCCAGCATTGCGCATATGGAGCAAAATTACGGCGTGCATGTAGACAGATCGCGTTTCGCCATCCATTATAATGCCCTTATGAACAATATGATGCCGGAAATAGTTGTTTTTGAAATTATTAGGGACGGAGGTTGACTTTATGAACAAATCCGTCCGTAAAAACAGGATTGAAACAATCTTCGTGCTGATGGTTTTTTGCGTGTTCGCCGCCTCCGTGCTGACGGTTCTGATGCTGGGCGGCAGCGTTTACAGCAATACCGCCGCCTTGTCCGGCGAAGGTTACGACGAGCGCACCTGTCTGTCGTACATATGGTCAAAGGTAAAGAATTCCGATGCCGCCGGAAATGTTTTTTTAGACGAAATCGAAGGCGTAACCATGCTGGCTATCTTAGAGGAAGTTAACGGAAGAATGTTCCGCACGTTAATTTATTATTACGACGGATGGTTGTACGAGCTGTTCAGCAGGGCCGCGCTGTTCCCCGGAATTGAGAGCGGGCAGCGTATTATCAAAACTGAACCGCTGGTTTTTGAAGACGCGGGCGACGGCTTGATAAAGGCCACGGTTGACGGCAGGAGCCTTCTTATATATCCCAGACAGTAAAGAGGACATCCCATGGACGATATAAAAGCCAAATTCCAAATAGAATCTACAACTATTCAAGGCGGCTACAATTCGCATTCAAGGTACGCCCTTTTTCTTATCGAACAGCTTCTTGTTATCCTGGTCTTTGCCTTATGCGCTGCCGTTTGCGTCAGTATTTTCGCCGATTCATACATCATGGCCGGAAAAACCGGCGATCAAAACCACGCAATCACTATCGCAGGCAGCGGGGCGGAGGCTTTCAAATCCGTAGGAAATAATGCCGGCAGGCTTGCGGAGCTTTTAGGCGGTATCACAGACGGAGACGCCGTCAGGGTTTATTACGGAACGGACTGGCGGCTTGCCAACCACAATAACGCTGTGTATGAAATGACTTTAACATTCCAATACGCTGATCCCAACCTTCAAATGTGCTCAGTCAGCGTAGATATAATCGGCGGCGATAACATCATTACCTTCACGGTTGCCGCACAACGCAGGGGCGGTTTATAATCGCCCGCACTAGGAGCTGATACCCATTAAAGGCGGCGGAATTGGCAACGGCGCGGCATCAATCATACTTGTCTTCGCGGTTCTTTGCTTAACTATATTTGCTTTGATCACGCTGGCACAAGCCACGGCGGACAGAAACCTAAGCGACGAAGCGGCGCGAATGATGGTTAATTATTATGAAGCGGATACGCTGGCGGAACATGTATTGGCGGAACTGCTTGCCGCGCATCAGATACCCGGACGCGTTTTGGGTGTTGATATATTTGCGGAAGAAATGGAATCAACTGAGGGAAACGTATATACTTTTGTTTCCTATGCCTGTCCCGTAAATGAAATTAAAGAACTGGCGGTAGAACTTGCTTTTGATGATGCGGGGCATGAGATACTGCTTTGGAGCTTACGGGACACAACGGAATGGGTGCCGGAGAACGAAATTCAATTCTTTGAGGGATTTTAAATAAGTTTGGAGTGATAATATGTCTTCTGTGCATCCCTGGTTGCAGCTTGCCGCCGAAAAAGGCGCGTCCGATATATTTATCGGCGCGCGACGCTGTATATCATTTAAAATTGACGGGAAAATCGAAAAACAGGGCGAGCCTATAAGCGTTGCCGATGCAGAATCCATGGTGCGTGAGCTTTTTGAAGCGGCGAAGAGGCCCATCGAAAAGTTCCTTGAAACTGGCGACGACGACTTCCCCGTAACAATTCCCAGCGCCGCGCGTTTCAGGGTCTGTACGTACCGCCAGCGCGGCTCCATGGCGGCAATAATCCGCGTGGTACTCTTTAACCTGCCCAATTACCGCGATATCAACATTACGGACGACGTCATGTCCATCGCGTCGGAGCGCAACGGCCTGGTGCTTGTCACCGGAGCCGCCGGCAGCGGTAAAACGACCACACTTGCCTGTATTATCAACGCGATAAATAATTCCAGGAACGCGCATATTATCACGCTGGAAGACCCCATCGAGTTCCTGCACAAAGATATTAAATGCATCGTCAGCCAGCGCGAGGTTTCAACGGATACGGAATCTTACCTCACCGCGCTGAGGGCCTGTATGCGTCAGGCGCCGGATATCATCCTGCTGGGTGAAATGCGCGACCACGAAACCATACGCACGGCAATGACCGCGGCGGAAACCGGGCATCTGGTTATTTCAACCCTCCACACCACCGGCGTCGTAAACACCGTAGACCGTATCATTGACGTGTTCCCTTCGAACCAGCAGCAGCAAATTCGGCTGCAGCTTTCGATGGTTTTGCATGGCGTTGTGTCGCAGCATCTGCTGCCGAGTAAAAACGGCGGCCTTATACCCGCTTTCGAGATAATGAGGCCAAATACCGCCATCAGGAACTTAATACGCGAATCCAAAATACATCAAATAGACGGCGTTATCCAAACCTCCCGCGCGGATGGGATGATTACCATGGACACATCCCTATTCGACCTTTTCCAGGCCGGTCATATAACCAAGGAATCCGCCGTATTCTACGCCTCAAACCCAGTCGCAATGTCAAAACGCGTCGGGATGTAACCGAACCAACATATCGTATCGCAGGGGCGAACTGTGTTCGCCCATTTTTTATTCCCTCAAAGCACTTTCTGTCAAGCGGTATTAACATCTTTCCTTTATACTGTACCTGGGAGGTGAAACAGATGGATAAAGAAAGCCCGGTACTCCGTTCGCTGGATATAATCGAAAAGCGCATCTCGGAAAAACTTACGGTCGAAAACATCGCGGGAAGCGTTTACTTTTCAAAATATTACTACGGGCGCATGTTTCGCGAGATAATGGGCGAAACGGTGATGGAGTACGTAACCAAGCGAAAGCTGACCCTAGCCGGCAGGGCGCTGCTTGAAACGACGGCTTCCATCTCGGATGTAGCGTTTAATTACGGCTTTGAATCCCATGAGGGTTTCACGCGCAGTTTCAAGGCGTATATGGGCGTAACGCCCACGGAATACCGAAAATACGGCCTTTCCGCAATCTCCCAAAAAACAGTGAAGGGGAAATATACTATGTATTCAAAAGCAACCGTAGAGATTATCCGCGAACTTAACGATTTTATCGCATACGCAAAGGATACGGCACAAACTGTACGCAAATACAAGGGCCAGGCAAATAAGCTCTTTTGGAACAATGTCGCGGATAAAACCGATGATTACGCGGACGAGTTGAAAACCATTCTGGACCGTATCGGTTCCATCGCCGAACATCCCGACGAAATCACCAATCGTTTCACAATCATCAAAACCATTGAGGATTGTTCGTTCAAATTCAACTTATTGGCCTTTGGCGTCAGCCTGGTGGTTATGCGGAAGCAAAACGACGGCAGTGACGCGCAAAAACCGCTGTGTACCAAATATTACGAGCTCGCGGGAGCCGCCGCCTTTAAAGTGAATAAAATCGCGCAATTTTTCAACGAGTTATCAGCATTAATTTTTGAGGACATGCGCAATACCGCCGCTGAAAAAATAAAGGAGGCCGTTGAAAAAGGAAAAGCCGCCGTGGAGCATGTAGCCGGATATCCCAATATCAAGAAAGAAGTGGAGTCATTAGTAAACGAATTTTCATCCACTCCCCTTGAGGATATAACCGCTTCACAGTTTGACGATTACATGTTCAGGCTGTATATACTGCATTTCGCGGGCGATCTGGACGCGTCAAGCACCGATGGCGCGGACAAAGCGGCATTCGGCGGCTTAATAAAATTTAAGGAGAGCCTTTCCGAAGCCGCACATTTCTTCAAGACCTTGGTAAAACCGGAGAGCTGCGGCAAAAATGAATGTAAAAAACAGGTATTCTTGCAAAATGTCGCTTTTCAGACCAATATTTTGCTGTTTTATACCAGAGGCGAAATGTCGGAGGATAAGCTTGGCCAGTATATGGACGACAGGCAAAAGGCCGTGTTTAAATCAATCTGCGAAAAGCTGAATAATTTAATCCATTTAACCAACAACGCAGCCGGGGAAACGTCCATTGACGAAGTTGCCGGCATACTCTACAACATAAAAACCGACATGCTTTTTGAGGAAATTGAATTAAACAAGCATGGCGTGTCTATCAGGCTGATAGCGTTGGAAATAGGCAGTCTGGCCGATAGAATAGCGAAGGAGTTATCGAAAAAATGATTAGCTCCCCCCAAACAACGCGATAAAAATACCCGCGACGATAGCCGAGCCAAGGGTGCTTGCAACGATAGGCCCCATGGCGTGCATCAGCAGATGGTTCTGGGGGTCGTATTTCTGGCCCATGCGCTGTGAGACGCGGGCAGCCATGGGCATCGCTGAAACGCCGGAGTTGCCGATCAGAGGGTTCACCTTGCCGCCTGTCAGCACATTCAGGAGCTTTGCGATCAATACTCCGCCAACGGTACCGAAGCCGAATGCCAGAAGCCCAAGGAAAATGATTACAACGGTTTTTATGTCCAGCACCCGGTCAGCGGTGGCGGTGGCGCCGATGGAAATGCCGATAAGGAATGTGAGAATGTTCAGCAGTTCATTGGAAAATGTGCGCACATATCGTTCCGTTACGCCGCTTTCCCTTATCAGATTGCCCAGCATAAGCATGGAAATCAGCCCTCCGGCGGCGGGAACAAGCAGCAGGGTAGCGAAAGAAACCGCTATGGGGAAGATGATGCGCTGTCTTTTGGAAATCCGCTTGGGTTCGGGCATAACGATTTTGCGCTCATTTTCCGTTGTTAAAAGCCTCATTATAGGCGGTTGGATGATCGGTACCAGAGCCATGTATGAGTACGCCGCTATGGCTATGGTTGGGAGCAGGTCCTCCGCTAGTTTGTTTGTTAAAAAGATTGAGGTGGGGCCGTCGGAGCTGCCTATAATGCCTACCACGGCGGCTTCACGCAGGGCTTGCAAGGTAAAACCCCCGTCCTGTATGGCAAAATCGTTGAAGCCGGAAACAAAGGGGCTTAAAACGTTTCCGAGAAGGAGCGCCGCGCCAAACGCTGCGAATATGCCCAACTGCCCGCCCAAGCCTATCAGCGCGCTCTTCGGCGAAGAGATAAGCGGGCCGAAATCCGTCATGCAGCCCAGACACAGGAAAATCAGCGGCGGGTAAATGCCAAGCCTGATTCCTTGGTATAGGAAAAACAGCAAACCGCCTTCGTCGTGGGCCGAAAAACCGGGTATCCCAAGCGCTTCCGGCATGGGCATGTTGGCGATCAGCATCCCGAACGCTACGGGAAGCAGCAGCAGCGGTTCGTACTTCTTGACAATAGCAAGATATATAAGGAGCAATGAAAGCAAAACCATTATTAACCTCGGAACGGTCATATCAAGCAAGCCAACCCCAGCCACAAGGCTTTCCAGAAACTCCATTTTCTATCCCCCAAATTTTTTATATAAGAGTATAACCCTCGCTGAAAATAACCGCGTCAAGCTTTTGGCCGGCTTGGCACATCTCGCATTGATTGGTGCGGAAGGCCTTAAATCCCGGTATATCACCCGCTGTAAACATCCCGTTTATCTTCTCCTCCGGATCCCTGAGAGATGAAGTAAACATTGCCGATATGCCAACGACCTTGCCGCCGTAATAATCAACACATTCCTGCGCTGCCGACAGCGTAAATCCGTATGTTACCGAAGCCATCAAAATAATAATGCTTTTGTTCTCAATCAGGCTTCTTCTGTTGTCCGGAAAAATCAATTTGTTATCGGTGGTGCTTAGCGGCGACATTATATGCATCTCCCTGCCGCTGTTAACCGCGGACGTACCGCTGTGCGCCAGCTCCTCCGCCAGATAAGCGCCTATAACCTCCGTCCGTTCCATGCAAACGATACAATCCACCAATGTGGTATTCTTATAAGGTATCGCCAGCTCGCGCGCCACATCGCGGGCTATCAGCATGTTGAATTTCAGTTCGCCCATATCCAGATAGTGGTTGTAATGTATTTTATTTGTCGTGAAATGTCCGGGAGTAACCTTTACAGAAATCAACGGATTCTTCTCAAGTGATACGCTAAACGTACTGTCTTCCATAACAACACCCCCTGTCGATTAATTGAGTATATCACGAAATTTGCGAAAAAACAATGTCATTAAAGTCCCCGTCCGCTACTATATTGTATTAATATAGTTTGTCCAACGGGGGGTTAATCATGAAACAGTTAAAATTCGGCTCAATCAAGGATCTGCGCTTGAAGATACGCAGCAGCCAATCGACGGGCGATAAAGTCTGTACGGAAGATATGAGGCTTGTAGACGCGGTTAAATGCATAAAAAACAAGATAGATATCGCAAATTCCAACTTTGACAGCATAGACGACCCGCTTCTTATCGAGGGCCTGGTATACGAGTTAAAATCGCTGCATGTCAAATACGATTACCTGATCGTCCAATGCAAACAGCGCGGCATTACGGTTGATTTTTATTAAATTTAAAACCGCAAGAACGTTTTTACGCTCTTGCGGTTGAATATTGTCTATTTAACCGGCCTTGTTGCGAGTGGTGGCGTCGCAAACCTTGCACACTTTAAGCTTTTTTTCTCCGTCCGTCATGTCCCAAAGAAGCTTTACGCCTGTCCGCTCGCATTTAGGGCAGGTACCACGCCAGTTCTTCACGGTAAGATTTGTCTTACCCCTTTTCGGTTTTGCCATATATTCCTCCGTCAGTAATTATTTATTACCGTCAACACCGGCCATATAGACAGCCAGATCGACCAGCTTGCAGGAATAACCCCACTCGTTGTCATACCAGGCGACAAGCTTTACAAACGTGTCGCTCAGCGCAATGCCGGCCTTTGCGTCAAATATGCAGGTGCAGCTTTCTCCGTTAAAATCGGATGATACCACATCGTCTTCCGTATAAGCCATAATGCCCTTGAGATCGCCGTTGGCGGCTTCTTTAACCGCCGCTTTGATCTCGTCAAAAGTCGCGGGCTTCGCAAGCCTGCACGTAAGGTCTACAACCGATACGTTGAGCGTAGGTACACGGAACGCCATACCCGTAAGCTTGCCTTTAAGCTCGGGGATAACAACCCCAACCGCCCTGGCCGCTCCGGTGGATGACGGGATGATATTACCCGCAGCCGCCCTGCCGCCGCGCCAATCCTTGTTGGACGGGCCGTCGACTGTTTTTTGCGTGGATGTTGTGGCATGAACCGTGCTCATAAGACCTTCGAGCATGCCGAATTTGTCGTTAATAACCTTTGCAAGCGGCGCCAGGCAGTTCGTGGTGCAGGACGCGTTTGAAACAACCTTTAAATCGCTTGTATACGTCTTATTGTTGACCCCCATTACAAACATCTTGGTGTCGTCTTTCGCGGGGGCGGAAATAATAACTTTCTTCGCGCCTCCGGCAAGGTGCTTCTCCGCCGTATCCGTCGTTGTAAAAACGCCGGTACACTCAAGAATATAGTCAGCCCCGGCTTCACCCCACGGGATGCTGGCGGGATCCTTCTCCGCATAAACACGGATCTCCTTGCCGTTTACGATCAGTTTGCCGTCCTTTGCGCAAACATCGCCGTTGAAACGCCCATGTACGGTGTCGTACTTCAGCATATACACCATGTACTCGGGATCGGTAAACGGATCATTGATAGCTGTAACCTCAACGTCGTTCCTGTTTAAAACCGAGCGAAACGATAAACGCCCAATACGGCCAAAACCATTTATGCCGATTTTTACCATTGAAATTCCTCCATTTCATATAGACTTTATATATTTTATATTAAAACGAAGGAAATGTAAAGCATTTATTATTGAATTCCCACGGCTTACGCATGAAAACTTATAAACCAGCCGAAAGAATGACATCAGCCATAAAATCGGCATCATACTGACATTTGCGCCGTTTACGAGCAAGGCTCATTTTTGTTGTTGTCGGGAAAA
>Ga0123353_10000141_pt1 | contig 88150 bp, 76 predicted proteins | sample TergutLab28metaG_3_FD_92763 | JGI IMG/M metagenome (GOLD analysis project Ga0123353, IMG submission 92763) | Labiotermes labralis P3 segment gut microbial communities from Petit-Saut dam, French Guiana - Lab288 P3 | ecosystem: Host-associated > Arthropoda: Insects > Digestive system > Gut ...
GGGCAGAGCCTCACCTATGGCGAGGGCGACGGCCCGTCGCACGGCACGGTGAAAATCGAAGCCGACGGCAGCTACACCTACACGCCGGACACTGACTATAGCGGTACGGACAGCTTCACCTACACCATCTCGGACGGCACCGACACCGTCACCTACACGGTCGCTGTGACCGTTTCGGATAATCTGGCGGTCGTGTCACCTCCTTCGGGTGTGCCGCCAGCGATCTGGGCCGCGCCACCTCCTTCGAGTGCGCCGCCAGCGATCCAGACCACGCTGGCTGTACCGGCAGCGGACAACAGCGACACGACGCTCGTCACCACCTCGCCCAGCCTGCATGTGTTGATCGCGGTGCAGGAAGCCCGGGAGAAAACCGGCGGAGAAGATTCGCCCGTGGATGTGGACGGCTCGCCAGCCGTGGGAGCAGAGTTGGCGACCGATCCGTCTCTGCATGTGTTGCCTGCTGTCGAGGCTGTTTCGCGTAGCCACCACAACGATTGGCGGAATGCGCAGCGGCAGTTCGAGCGCAACAATGCCCTGAACGCCGCCGACGACGAAGACGACTACGCGCGTTCCCGCTTACTGGGTGCCGCCGACTTTTCGCTGGACCTGACTGAGCCCGGCGCGGATACCGCTGCGCCGCCCGCTGCGCCGCCGACGAATACCGAGCTAAGCGACGCTGGCGAAGATGCAGCGCTTGGCGAAATCGCGGAGAACCGGACAGACATCGACGTCCAGTTGCAACGCCTCTCGCGCCACCACCGCACGACGGAGCAAGCAGGGGAGCTGGCTCAGCAACTCGGGGAACCCCTGGTGCCCGCTGTGTCCGTTCAACCCGTTGTCACGACTATTCATCGTTCATGAAAGGGGATGATATCGCTACCCCCTGCTATTTTCGCGACACGAACCTTGGGCCGAAGAAGGCTGGCATATAAAATGCCATTCATGAAACCCAAACGTTCTTTTGCCGCACTCGCCGCTGTCGCCGTACTCGCTGGCTGTTCAGTCATCCCGGAGCTTCTGACCCAGGAGGCTGTACGCGAACGCGTGCTGGATGACCAGTTCCGCATCTACAGCGATCAGGAACAGGTTTTTGCCCCCATCGGCTTCGACGAAGCCATGGCCCGCGCCCTCAAATACAATCTGGATTACCGTCTCAAGGTGATGGAGTCGGCGGTTAATCTCAGCCTGGCCGAAGTCAGCCGCTACGACATGCTGCCCAGTGTGCTTGCCTCCGCGGGTTATAGCGTGCGCAACAACGATGCCGGCTCCACCAGCTACGATGTGGTGACCGGGCAGGATCTGTGGGGCGGCAATCCCACCAGTTCGCAAGAGCGCCGCCGCCGCCTCGCCGGGGTCGAGTTCTCCTGGAACGTGCTGGATTTCGGTGTCAGCTATTACCGCGCGCGTCAGCAGGCCGACCAGTTCCTGATCAGCGAAGAGCGGCGCAAGCGGGTGACGCAGACCATCGTTGCGGACGTGCGCTCCGCTTACTGGCGCGCCGTGGGAGCCCAACGCCTGAAGCCGCAGACGGAAGCGCTGATGGCCCGTGCGCGTACCGCCCTGGAGCGCTCGCGGGAGGCGGAGCGCATGGGTCTGCTGCCGCCCCGCGAGGCCCTCAATTACCAGCGCCAATTGCTCGATGCCATCGGTCTGCTGGCCGCGCGCCGGCAAGAATTGGAGTATGCCAAGCGCGAGTTGGCCGCCCTCATGAACATCACGCCGGGCACCGACTTCACGTTGCGGGAGGACGGCGAGCCGGCCTTGATGAGCGCGCCGTTCAACGTCGCCGAGCTGGAGGAACTGGCCCTGCATAATCGGCCCGAGTTGCGCGAGGAGGACTACCGCCGCCGGATCACTGCCGCAGAAGCGCGCAAGCAGATGTTGTCCGTCCTGCCCAACCTGAGCCTGAACATCGGCGCCCAGTACGACAGCAACCGCTACCTGTACAACAACAACTGGGTAGATTCGACCCTGCGCGCGAGCTTCAACCTGATGCGTCTGGCCGCGCTGCCGAGTATCGAAAAATCCAGGCAGGCGCAGGAGCAACTGGACGACGCCCGCCGGATGGCCTTGTCGATGGCCATCCTCACCCAGGTGCGCGTCGCCATCGAGCTTTACCGCATGTCGCTGCACGAACTGGACATTGCGCGTGAATCCAGCACGGTGGATCAGCGTCTGCTGGACTTTTCCAAAGCAGCGCTCGCCACCCGCGCGGAATCCGATCTGGAACTGATCCGTGCCGAAGTGCGCGCGCTCAATTCCGATCACCAGCGCCACCTGACCTATGCCCACGCCCAGGCTGCCTTTGGTCGTATCTACAACGCGATTGGACTGGAGGTGCTGCCCGACGGCTTTGAGCGCCTGAGCGTCGCCGAGTTGGCCAGCCTTGTATCCAGCCACCTGCAACAGGTTGAAAGCGACACCTTCCCGACGCTGCTTCTGCCCGAAGCGCAGGCCCTGCCCAGCGTTCGGCTCGACATTGCGCCGCTGGGCGGTGACGGCGCGCCCGATACCGGCATGAGCTTGCACGCCGCCGTGCGCCAAGTCCTGGAAGACAACCAGTTCAGGTTGAATGATGGCCCCGGTGCGGGAACGACCCTGCAACTGGCCTTGGAATTGGCGCCCACGACAGGCGGCACCCGCCAGGTTCGCGCGCTGTGGACGCTGCGCCAAGCCGACGGCGCCGTGGTGGGGACACAGGAATACCGCAGCGTACTGCCCGCCAAGGTCAGCGCCCGCAGCCTGACGGCTTTTGCCGAGGCGGCCACGGTCGCTCATCTGGCTACCTTTCAGGGCTGGCTGCAGCGGAGTCCGACGCCGTGAGCAAGGCTCAGGGTGCAGTCTGAGATGAAAGCGAAATTGCTTTTCCCCCCGCGCGCGAGGGCAGGGCGTGCGGCCATGTCGAAACCGTGATCCTCGTCATTGATGGCGAATCCAGAAAAAGGAAATGAAATGAAACTGCCGTCGATACTGATCCAGGCCACCCTGTGGGCAGGCGTGGCCTTGTTGAACCAGGCTGCGTGGGCACAAGGCGCGGCCAGTGTCGATGCCACGCCCGTGCGCGTGCTCTTGGCGCCGGCTCTGGAAACTACGCTGGTTAGTCAGATGCCCGGCCGCGTCGTGGAAGTGAATACCGCGCTGGGTCAGGCATTTGCCAAAGGCCGTGTGCTGGTGCGCTTCGATTGCGCCGAACAGGAGGCCCGCGTCGCCATGAGCGAGGCCGAACGCACCAGCGCGGAGCAGGAACTGGACGTCAAGCTGCGCTTGCAGGGGCTGCAACAGGCTAGCGAAGTGGAGGTGGGTCTGGCCGCCAACGCGGTAGACCGGGCGCGCGCACAAGTACGCATGTACAAGGCGCAACTCGCCCATTGCAGCGTGAGCGCGCCATTCTCGGGCTATACCGCGAAGGCGCTGGTGCGCCCCTTCCAGGGCGTGGCGGCCAACCAGCCCTTGCTGGAAGTGGTCAGCAACGGCCCGTTGAAACTTCGCCTGAACGTGCCGGGCGTCTGGCTGCGCTGGCTCAAGACCGGCACTCCCTTCAGCGTTGCCATCGACGAAACCGGCAAGACTTACGAGGCCCGCGTCACCGCCATCAATGCGCGGGTGGACGCCGTGAGCCAGACGGTGGAGCTGGAAGCGAGCCTGGCGACGCGCCCGTCCGAATTGCTGCCGGGCATGAGCGGCAATGCCCGCTTCAACCCGCCCGCCCCGTGACCACGGTTGATCCGGCCGGGCTGTGGCCCGTGTATGCCAGTCTGCAACGCCAGGCTCTGCTGGCGGAGGACGTCGCCGCCCTGGGTTTTGTGGTGGCCAACGAGACCTGGCATCTGGTGCCTTACCAGCAAGCCTGCGTGTGCCTGATCGACGGGCTGGGCCGCTGGCAACTGCAAACGGTATCCGGCCTGGTCAGCGTGCACGAGTCCACGCTCTTTATCCAGTGGGTGCAAAAGCTATGCACCCACCTCCTGGCCGAATGCCCCCCGCGAGGCGGTTCGCCGGAGCCTGTCATTGCCGACGATCAGGCCAAACGCGAGCGGAGAAAATCGCGTCAGGCCCAACCCTTCACGGCGGCCGATCTGCCTGCCGATCTGGCCTCGTCCTGGCAGGAATGGTGGCCTGCCCATGCCCTGTGCCTGCCGCTCGATACCTTGCGCGGCGTGCGCGTCGGCGTTTTGCTGCTCGCCGCCGAGCAGCCCTGGTCCGAAAGTCAGTGCCACTGGCTGCAACTGCTGCGGGACACCTACGCCCACGCCTTTGCCCACCTGCGCGACCGGCCGCTGCGCTGGCGCGCGTACTGGCAACGCTGGAAGCAACAGCCCCGGCGCTGGCTGTGGCTGGCCGCCGGCGTGCTGGCCTTGCTGGTTCTGCCCGTGCGCACCTCGGTACTGGCGCCGGCCGAAATCATCGCCCTGCAAGCGGAAGCCGTCACGGTGCCGGCCGATGGCGTGGTCAAGACTTTTCACGTCGAACCCAACCACAAAGTGCACGCGGGCGATCTGCTGGTGTCGCTGGACGATACCACCTTGCGCAACCGCCTCACCGTGGCGACCGAGGCTCTGGCCGTGGCCAGGGCCGATGCGCTGGCCGCCCAGCAAAAGGCGTTCGACCAGAACCAGAGCCGCGCCGACCTGGCTACCCTGCAAGGCCGGGTAAGGGAACGCAGCGCCGAACTGAGCTACCTGCAAGAGTCCTTGCAGCGGCTTGAGGTGCGCGCCTCCCACGACGGGGTGTTCGTGTACAGCGATCCGAACGACTGGCTGGGCAAACCCGTGGCGACCGGCGAGCGGCTGGGGCAATTGGCCCAGCCCGATGCCCTGGGCGTGCTGGTGTGGCTGCCGGTGCCGGATGCCATCAACCTGCGCGAAGGCGCGGACATGCGGGTCTACTTGCAGGTGCGCCCGCTGAGCGCGCTCTCGGCGATCCTTGAACAAACCAGTTATCAAGCCAGTCTGTCTCCGGAGGGGGTGGCCAGTTACCACATCCGGGGCCGGCTCACCTCTGGCAAGGCAGAGCACATCGGCCTGCGCGGCGTGGCCAAGGTTTACGGCGACCGCTATCCGCTGGCCTACTGGATTCTTCGTCGTCCGCTGGGCACCCTGCGGCAATGGGTGGGGCTATGAGCGCGACGCACTCGTCAGCGCCCTTTTCAGGATGATTTCTTCCGACTCGCCGCCCCTTGCCGAGCTGCTGCCTTTGCGGCCGGAACTGCAAATTCGTCCTGCCGGCCACGACCGCGACGGCGCGCCCATCTGGGCGCTGCAAGACCCTGTCAACAACCAGTTCTACCGGCTGGGCTGGGTGGAGTTCGAACTGCTCTCGCGCTGGCCGGCGGGGCGGGCCGACGAGGTCCTGCGGCAAGTGGCGGCGGAAACCCTGCTGCGACCCACGCAGAATGAAATCGAGGCGCTGCACCAGTTCCTGATGCAGAACCAACTGCTGGAGGTGCGCGCTCCCGGCCACGCCCGCAATTTGCACGCACTGCACCAACGCAGCCACGCCAGCCGTTTGCGCTGGCTGCTGCATCACTATCTGTTTTTCCGGGTGCCGCTGCTGCGGCCGGCGGTGGCGCTGGAGCGCCTGTCCCGGTGGCTGGGCTGGGTTTACCACCCGTGGACAGCCTGGCTGGTGCTCGGCCTTTCCGCGCTGGGGCTGGGGCTGACCGCGCGCCAGTGGGATAGCTTTGCCGCCACGTTTGCCCAATCCCTTTCGCCGGCAGGTTTTCTCGGCTATCTGGTGGCGCTGGCCGTGACCAAGAGCGCGCATGAGTTGGGCCATGCCCTGACCGCGACCCGCTACAAAGTGCGCGTGGCCCACATGGGAGTGGCTTTCCTGGTGATGTGGCCCATGCTCTACACCGATACCACCGAATCCTGGCGATTGTCGGATCGTCGCCAACGGCTGGCCATTGCGTCGGCGGGGGTGGTCAGCGAGCTGGCCCTGGCGGGACTGGCCACGCTGGCCTGGCACCTGGTGGGCGAGGGGCCGATGAAAGAGGCCCTGTTCTTTGTCGCCACCACCGCCTGGGTGATTTCCCTGACCCTGAATATCAGCCCCTTCATGCGCTTCGATGGCTATTTCGTGCTCTCGGATGCGCTCGACATGCCCAATCTGCACGAGCGGGCATTCGCGCTGGCCCGGGCGCAGCTTCGCCGCACCGTGCTGGGTCTGCCGGAAGCTGATCCCGAGGCGCTGCCGGCGCGCTTGCGCCGCTTCCTGGTCGCATTTGCATGGATCACCTGGATTTACCGCCTCATCGTGTTCACCGGGATCGCCATTGCGGTCTACCTGTTCTTCTTCAAGCTGTTGGGTCTGTTCCTGTTCGCGGTGGAAATCTGGTGGTTCATCGCCAGGCCCGTCTGGCGTGAACTACAGTACTGGTACAGCCAGCGCGCGCAGACGCCCGCCGCTCGGCGAGCCTTGCTGCTGGCGCTACCCGTCACGCTTCTCGCCGTGGCCCTCTGGCCCTGGCCCACGCCGGTACGCGCGGTGGCCTGGCACCATCCCGGCCAGGGTATGACGCTTTACAGCCCGCTGCCGGCGCGGGTGCAGTTCCTGGGGCAGCAAGGCGGCGCTTTTGCCGCCGGTTCGCCCCTGCTTGTACTTGAGCAGCCGGATTTGAGCTACCGTACCGAGCGCGCCGCGGTCACGCGGGACACCCTGGAGGCGGAGTGGCGCAGCGTGTCGTCCCTGGACGAAGGGCTTGAGCGCCTGCCGCTGGTTTTGCAGGGGCGGGCCTTGCGGGCAGCCGAATGGCAGGCCGAGGTGGCCGAAGGCGAGCGCCTGACCCTGACGGCGCCGTTCGCCGGCAAACTGCTGGATGTGGACCCGCATATCGGCGTTGGCGCCTGGGTCAGCCCGCGTCAGCCCGTCGCCAGCCTGGTCGGCCCCGGCCCCTGGCTGGTCGAAGCCTTTGTCAGTCAAAGCGAGCTGCCGCGACTGCAAGCCGGCGCCACGGCTCGCTACTATCCGATCCACCTGCCGGGCACGGCCTGGGCCGCCACGGTGGTGGATGTCGAACACACCCGGCTGACCCAGTTGCCCCACCCCATGCTGGCTGCCAGCCACGGCGGCCCCTTGCCCACGCTGCCCGATGCCCATTCACCTTTGCAGGCGCGCGACAGCCTCTACCGTGTGCGGCTGGTGCTGGAACTGGACGGCGAACCGCCTGCCACCGTGGGCTGGGGAGATGCCGCGATTGATGGCAAAGCGCGTAGCTGGCTGATCGAACAACTCAAACCCGTGGCCATTGTGCTCATTCGCGAACTCATTTTCTGACAGGAGCCGCCATGAAAAACGCTTGCTTTTGCCTCTTCACCATCACCGCCCTGCTCGCGGTGGTTGCCAGCGCCGAGGCCGCGGAGCCGTCCGCCCCACAGGACTCCGGCGCGGCGAGCCGGCTCGAACGCATCCGCCAGACCGGCACCCTGGTGTTGGCTTACCGGGAAAGCGCCGTGCCTTTCAGTTATTTGCACCAGGGCCAGCCCGTGGGCTTCAGCGTGGACATTTCCCAGGCCGTGGCCGACGACCTGCGGGAATATCTGGGCTTGCCCCAGTTGACCATCCGCTGGAATGCGGTGACGCGCAGTACGCGCATGCCGCTCATCACGACCGGCGCCGTGGATATGGAGTGCGCCACGACCACGCACACGCGCAGCCGGACGCGCCAGGTCAGCTTTTCGCACACCTTCTACGTTGCGGAAGATGGCGTGGCCACGCGCATGGCCGACACCCCGGCCAGCCAGACGGGAAAAACCGCCGCGGTGGAAAGCACGGTCACCGCCAGCCGCTTGCGCGCCGAGGGCAGGGACGAGCTTTCTGTGCGCAGCTACCGCAATGGCATGCTGGCCGTATTGCAGGGACAGGCCGATGCCTTCGTGGGAGACATGCCTTTGCTGGCAAGCGCGCGTCTGCAACTCGGCGAGGCCGGGCGGATGATCGCTCTCACCGCCACCTACGATGATGTACCGCAAGCCTATGCGTGCATGCTGCCGCTGGGCGACACCGCCTTCGTCGCGCAGGTGAACAAAACATTGGAACGCCTGATGCGCGACGGCGAAATGCTCAGACTGCATGACCGCTGGTTCACCCAACCGATCCCGCCCGGCAACCGGGCATTGAATCTGCCCTTGAACAAGGCCACGCGCGAGGCTTACGACACGCCCAACAGCACGCCGTTCGAGTGAGCGGCCATCCGTTGCGGCGCCGGGTGCTTGGCATTCGCCGGCCGCACGCGCTTCGCCCGGAATGGCAGGGCAATCGCATGAGTGCCGTTGTCGTGGCCGACAACCCCTCTCCTGCTGAACCGCTTTTACCCCTCCCCGTCCCTCCCCTTCGCCTGCGGCGAAAGGGAGGGAGAAAACCAGCGCACGCTTTGGGTTTTACCCCCTCCCTTTCGGGCGCAGCCCGAAGGGGAGGACTGGGGAGGGGTTGTTTTTATGGCGTCAGCATTCATGCGATTGCCTCGCCCGGAATAGCGGCACGGTGCCCCGCAGGTCTTGCTACGCTACAATGACGCGCGATTTGTATCGTCATCCCCTTTGATTGTGGCCGCGACGCTGATTTTTGCCGCCCCGTGGTTACTGATGGAGTGAAATAAATCTTGTACAAGAAAGTTTTGGGAAAAATAACCAGCCATCAGGAACTGACGGAAAGCGAAGTTTCCGACCTGATTGCCGCCATCAACGCGGGCAGCATCAGCGACGTCCAGATCGCGGGCTTTCAGGTGGCGCTGCTGATGAAGGGCGCGTCGCTGAAGGAAATCGCCTATATCGCCAAGGCCATGCGCGACAACTGCGTGCCCCTGCGGCCGAAGGTGGCGGGCGAGATGATGGATACCTGCGGCACCGGCGGCGGGCTGTCCACCTTCAATATTTCGACGGCGACGGCGCTGGTCGCGGCGGCGGCGGGCATTCCCGTCGCCAAGCACGGCAGCCGCTCCATCGCCAGCCTGTCCGGCAGCGCGGATGTGCTGGAGGCGCTCGGCATCAATATCCACTTGCAGCCGCGCGAGGTGGAAAAGATGATCGAGGAAATCGGCATCGCTTTTCTCTACGCGCCGCTCTTCCATCCCGTGATGGGCAAGGTGTTGCCTGCCGAGGCCGATCTCGGCATCAAGACGATTTTTTATTCCATCATCGGGCCGCTGATCAATCCGGCCTTCGCTCCCCGGCACCTGCTCGGCGTTTACAGACCGGAATTGCTCGACACGGTTGCCTTTGTCGCCAAGGAACTGGGCTACACCAATGCCATGTTTGTGCACGGTCTGGATGGTCTGGATGAAATCTCGCTGCTGGGAAAAACACGAATCAAGCACCTGAAGAATGGCGAGATCAGCAGCATCGAGATCGCGCCGGAGGATTTCGGCCTGACCCGCTGCTCCCTCGCGGACATCAAAACCGGCACGCCGCAGGTGAATGCCGAAACGATCAACGGCGTCTTTGCCGGCCAGGTGAAAGATGCCAGGCGCGATGCCATCGTCCTGAATGCCGCTGGCGCGCTGATCGTTGGCGGCAAGGCCGGCGATTTCCGAAGCGGGATCGGCCTGGCGGGCGAATTGATAGGCAGCGGCGCGGCGGCCAGAAAATTGCATGAATTGAAGGAGATGTCCCGCAGCTTCAGGAAGGCCGCATGAGCGCCGGGCCGGCGGAGCGATTCGCCGCGGCTATCCGCGCGGAAAACGCGGCTGGGCGGGTCGCCGTCATACCCGACATCAAATGCATTTCGCCCAAGGAGGGCGACCTGCTGCGCGGGCGCGACCCCGTGGCGACGGCGCAAATGCTCGTTCGCTGCGGCGCGCCGGCACTCTCGGTGGTGACCGAGAGCGAACGCTTCGGCGGCAGCATGGCGCTGCTCGAAGCCATCGCGCGGGCCGTGGCGGTGCCGGTGCTGAGAAAAGACTTTATCGCCAACGAAGATCAACTTCTGGAAACGGCGGCGTCGGGCGCGGCGGCCGTCCTGCTGATTTGCGCGACGATAGACGAAAAAAAACTGCCGACGCTTTACGAAAAGGCGCTGGCGTTGGGGCTGGAAGCCTTGGTGGAAGTCCATACGGCGCAGGAAATGGCGCTGGCGAATGCCTTGGGCGCCCGCCTGGTCGGCATCAACAACCGCAACATCGTTGCGCTTGAGCGGGATGACGGCGGACCCGAGCGGACGGCCGCGCTCGCCGCCGGCCTGCCTCTTGGCGCGCTGCTGATCAGCGAAAGCGGCATCCAGTCCACGGACGACGCGAAACTGGCGGCGGCGGCGGGCGCCAACGCGGTGCTGGTCGGCACGGCGCTGTGGCAGGCGCGCGACATGGAAGCGATGTATCAGGATCTGCGGGTCGAAAGGAAAGCTGCCTCTTGCGGCCCATCGTAAAAATCTGCGGCCTGATGCGTATAGAGGACGTGCGGATGTGCGTCCGGCGCGGCGCGGACATCGTGGGATTCGTCGTCGACTATCCGCGCCCGGTACCCTGGACTTTGAGCGTGGCGCAAGCCAGTGAACTCATGGCGACCGTCGGCGGGGCGGCGCAAACCTGCGTCGTTACCGGCGGATCGCCGGAGCATGTACTGCATATTGCCGCGCAAACCAAGCCGGACTATGTTCAGTTGCATGGCGACGAGACGCTCGCGGATACCGCGCGCCTGGTCAGCGAGTTGGGAAAATGCGGCATAAAAGTCATCAAGGCGCTTTTCCCGGATACCCCCGATCTGGAACAAACGGCGGTCGATTTCTGCGCGGCGGGGGTTTACGCGGTGCTGTTCGATCCGCGCACGCCGCATAACGCCAGCCACGGCGGCGCGGCTGATTTGTCCGCCTATCAGAAACTCCGCGCCGCCGTGACTTGCCCGGTCGTCCTTGCCGGCGGCATCACGCCGGAAAACGCGGCAGCAATCCTCCGCCAAACCCAGGCCCCCATGATCGACTTGATGACCGGCGTGGAACTTCGCCCCGGCGTCAAGGACGAGGCCAGGGTTATCGCGCTCTTTCAGGCTGTTCCAAGGGAGTAATCGCTTGCCGGGCGGCTGCTGGAGAAGCGGGCGCGGCTTGGGGCGGTGTTAAAATCGCGCTTCCCCTTGCCCCAACTGCCCGGAAACCGGGCTTGCCCATGTTCGCGTCCCATCGCCCGCCGTTCTTGCTGCCCTTCGCTCTGCTGCTGGCGCTGCTGGTTTTCGCGGGTTGCGGCGAGGATGCCAGAACGGCGCCCGCGCCCGCGCCAGCCCCCGCGCCGGCCATCGCCGAAGATCCCGCCAGCGCCGCCGCGCCCTTGTTGGCGGCAATGCAGAAGCAATTGGCTACCCACCGCCGCATCATCGTGCTGCTGGCCGACGAGGAGTCGCAATCCGCGCGCGACCGCGCCACCTCGACCCAGATCGGCCAGCAACTGTTTCATGACGGGCTGGAGCAGCGCGATGCCAGCGCGCGCCTGTTCGCCGCCTTGCTCGGCGACGGCCGGCCGCAGCGCTTCGCCACGCTGGGCATGGTGCTGGATTACGTCGAATCGGCTCCGGATCTGTACGACGCCGACCGTCTGGCTTTCCGCGAAACGCTGCGCGACCTGCACGAGCGCGTCGGCGCCGATTCCTCGCTGCCGGCGGTCAAGCTGCACCAGCGCATCGGCGAGGATCTGGAGGCGCTGGATACGATCGAGCGCAACTACAGCCAGGAAATCACCCGCATCTTCAGCCGTTTCGACCGCACCCGCGCCATCGCCATGAAGCGCGAGAAATGGGAGGATTACGTCGCCTACCTGCACACGCAATACAGCCGCGAGGCGATCCTGCGCGACTACGGCGTCATCGAGCCGTACCCGATGTCGATGCAGGACAGCGAGCGCGAGATCTTTGGCCGCGACCTGCCGCCCAAGACCGTGGTATTGACCTTCGACGACGGCCCGCACAAGGCCTGGACCGAGGAGATCGTCGCCATCCTCAAGCGCTATGACGTGCCGGGCGTATTCTTCGAGGTCGGCCGCAACCTCGGCACGGTGGACGCCGAAGGCCAGGTCAAGCTCGGCGCGATGGCCGGCATCAGCCGCCAGTTGATGGCCGATGGCTACGCGGTGGGTAATCACAGCCTGACCCATGCCCAGCTCTCGCACACCAGCGGCGATGCCTTGCGCCAGCAGGTGATGGCGACCGACACGCTGCTGCGCCATGTCGGCGACCAGCGCGCGCCGCTGTTCCGCTTTCCCTACGGCGCGCGTAACGCCGAAGGGCTGCAATTGCTGAACGAGGCCGGGCTGAAGTCGATCATGTGGAACATCGATTCGCTGGACTGGGCCGACCCGGTACCCGAATCCATCGTGCAGCGCGTGCTCGACCAGGTGCAAAAGCAGCAGCGCGGCATCATCCTGTTCCATGACATCCACGACCGCGCGGTGAAGGCGCTGCCGCAAATCCTGGACCGGCTGGTGGCCGACGGCTACCAGTTTGGCGGCTGGAACGGGCGCGATTTCTCCGTCAGCCGCCCGCGCGCCAGCGCCAGCAACGCGGCGGCCACCATCACCACCGGCTACGAGAAGTCATGGGCCATCGTCATCGGCATCGATGATTACGCCAAGTGGCCAAAACTGGAATACGCCAGCCGCGACGCGCAGAGCGTTGCCGACGTGCTGACCGGCCAGTTCGGTTTCCCATCCGCGCAGGTGATCGTGCTGAAAAACCAGGAAGCCACCCGCAACAACATCCTGGCCGCCTTCCACGATCGCCTGGGCGAGGGGCGCACACAGAAGAACGACCGCGTGTTCGTGTTCTTCGCCGGCCACGGCGCTACCCGCCGGCTCGCCTCCGGCCGCGACCTGGGCTACATCATCCCGGTGGATTCAGACCCGAAGGAATTCGCCAGCGACGCCATCGCCATGACCGATATCCAGAACATTGCCGAGAGCCTGCCGGCCAAGCATGTGCTGTTCGTGATGGATGCCTGCTACAGCGGCCTGGGCCTGACGCGCGGCGGGCCGTCGTCGTCGGCCTTCCTGCGCGAGAACGCGCGCCGTACCGCGCGGCAGATGCTCACCGCCGGTGGCGCCGACCAGCAGGTGGCCGACAGTGGCCCCAACGGCCATTCGGTGTTCACCTGGGTGCTGCTGCAAGCGTTGTCGGGCAAGGGCGACCTCAATGGCGATGGTCTGATTACCGGCACCGAACTGGCCGCCTACCTGGCGCCAGCGGTCGCGGCGGTGGCGCAGCAAACGCCGGCCTTCGGCAGCCTGCCCGGGTCGCAGGGCGGCGAGTTCGTGTTTCAGGTGCCGGGCAGCCAGGAATTCCTCACCGCCGACACGACCCAGCTTTCGGCCGAGGCCATCGCCCTCAACAGCCGCGTCGATGCCGCGCAGGATGCCAAGGCCGGCGGCGAGGCGCCGGTGAGCGTCGCTAATCTGCAAGGCGGGCGCAGCACCCTGGTCGTCCCCGCCGCCGTACCCGTTTCCGAGCGCCAGCGCGCCCAGCAGGCCAACGACCGGGGCCTGCAACTGTACCGTGAGAAACGCTACGATGAGGCGGTGGCGCAATTCACCGAGGCGCTGAAGCTGCGCCCGGATTTCGCCTTGGCGGCGAACAACCTCGGCTTCGTCTACTACCGGCAGCAGCGTTACGCCGAAGCGGCGCGCTGGCTGGAGAACACCTTGAAAATCGACCCGTCGCGCGCGGTGGCTTACCTCAACCTTGGCGACGCCTATTTTCAGGGCGGCGACAGGGTGAAAGCCAAGCAGGCCTACGCCACCTATCTGGAACTTCAGCCGCAGGGCAGCGGCGCCGACCAGGCGCGCGCCCAATTGCAAAACCTGTAAACCATGCAACTCGCTTTCTGTCTCTACAAATATTTCCCCTACGGCGGCCTGCAACGCGATTTCCTGCGCATTGCCCTGGCCTGCCAGGCGCGCGGCCATGCGGTGCGGGTTTATACCCTGAGTTGGAGCGGCGATATTCCAGAAGGCTTTGAGCTTATCCGGGTGCCGGTCAAGGCTCTCACCAATACCCGCCGCTATGCGAAATTCACCGCCTGGGTGGCGCGCGACTTGCAAGCGCGACCCGCCGGGCGCGTCATCGGCTTCAACAAGATGCCGGGGCTGGATTTTTATTACGCCGCCGATCCTTGCTATGAAGAAAAGGCACGCACGCTGCGCAATCCCTTCTATCGCCTGTCGGCGCGGTACCGGCATTTCGCCGCCTACGAGCGGGCGGTGTTCGCGCCGCCGAGCCGGACCCGGTTCCTGATGATCTCGCGTATTCAGCAGACCCTGTTCGAAAAGTATTACGGCACCCCGCACGAGCGTTTTCATCTGTTGCCGCCGGGCATTGCCCGCGATCGTCGGGCGCCGCCGGAGGCGCCACGCATTCGCGCCGAATTCCGCGCCGAGTTCGGGCTGGCTGAGAGCGATTTGCTGCTGCTGCAAGTTGGCTCGGATTTCAAAAGAAAGGGCTTGGACCGCTCGTTGCGGGCGCTGGCCGCTCTACCCGACGATCTGCGCCAGCGGGCACGCCTGATCGCCATCGGCCAGGACGAACCGAGCGTCTTCCTGAACCTGGCGCGCTCGCTCGGTCTGGGCGAGCAGGTGAGTATCCTGCCGGGACGCGACGACGTGCCGCGCTTCCTGCTTGGAGCCGACCTTTTTCTGCATCCGGCCTACCACGAAAACACCGGCACCGTGCTGCTCGAAGCCTTGGCCGCCGGCTTGCCGGTGCTGTGCACGGCGGTTTGCGGTTACGCGCATTACATTGCCGAGGCCGACGGCGGCCTGGTCATTCCCGAACCCTTTGCCCAGGTGGAGATGGATCGCCTGCTCCAGCGCGCGCTGCGCGACGACGACGAGCGCCGCCACTGGCAGGCCAATGCCTTGGCCTTCGCCGAAACCGCCGACATTTACAGTCTCGTTGAACGGGCGGTGGATCTGATTCTGGCGGAGCGCGGCTGATGACGGCGGAGCTTGTGCTCGAAGCGCCGTTTGCCGAACTGTGGGCCGGCCAGGATCCCTTCGTCGCTGTCGAGGCGCTACGCGGCGAGGTTTTCCGCGAACTGGAAGGCCGCCGCACCCTGCGCACCGAGGTCGCCGGGCGCGGCTATTTCGTCAAAATTCATCGCGGCATTGGCTGGGGCGAGATTTTCAAGAACCTGCTTTCCCTGCGCCTGCCGGTGGTGGGGGCGGCCAACGAATGGCAGGCCAGCCGCCGCCTGACCGATGCCGGCGTTGCCACCCTGCGTGCCGTGGCCTATGGCCGGCGCGGCTGGAATCCGGCCCGCCAGCATTCTTTCGTCGTCAGCGAGGAACTGGCGCCGACACTCAGTTTGGCGGACTTCTGCCGCGACTGGCCGCAACAGCCGCCGCCCTTAGCCTTGAAACGGGCGCTGATCGCCCGCGTTGCCGACATGGCCGGGCGCATGCACCGCGCCGGCATCAATCACCGCGATTTCTACATCTGCCATTTCCTGCTGCATCTCGATCCGGCGCCGACGGCGGCGGACTTCCGGCTGTCCCTCATCGACCTGCACCGCGCTCAGTGCCGGCCGGCGACGCCGCGCCGCTGGCGCAACAAGGATCTGGCCTCGCTGTATTTCTCGGTGCTGGAAATCGGCCTCACCCAGCGCGACTTTCTGCGCTTTTTGCGCGCCTATTTCCTGCGCCCGCTGCGCGACATCCTGCGCGACGAGACGCCGCTGCTGCGCCATCTCGTCCCCGAAGGCGAACGCCTGCTGGAACGTTACCGGCGCAAATTCGCCCCGGGCGTGCAATGAATCCGCAGCAAGCCGATCCGGCCTTGCCCGTCGAGGTGTCGCTGGAAGATTTGCGTCAGGCCGGACGACAGCCGGCCTTGCCCTTCGCGCTGATGCTGGCCGACGGCAGCCGGCTGGAATTCACCCGCCTGCTGCGCCTGCTGCCGGGTAAGCGTCTGGCCGGCTTGGCACTCTGGAATGGCCAGCCGGTGTTCGCCAAGCTGTTCATCGGTGCCGATGCGCCACGGCATGGCGAACGCGAGCGCGCCGGCCTGGCGGCGCTGGCGGCCGCTCGCCTGCCGACGCCCGCCGTGCTTTTTGCCGGCAAGGTCGGCGAAGTCGGCTATCTGGTACTCAGCGCGTGGCTCGACGGTGCGGCGACACTCAATGAACAAGCCCTGTCGCCGCGCGATCCCGAACCCTTGCTGCCAGCCCTCGTCCTGCTTGGCCGCCTGCACGCAGCAGAGCTGGTGCAACACGACGCGCATCTGGACAATTTCCTGCGCCATGATGGGCGGCTGCTGTTGATCGACGGCGACGGCGTGCGTCCGCTCAATACGGAAGGCGATTGCCTCGCCAACCTGGCCCACCTGCTGGCGCAACTGATTCCTGCCTGGGACAGGCAGCGCGACCGGCTGTTGCAAGCCTACGGCCATCCGGTCGACGTCGGCGCGCTGGCGGCGGCGGTGGCGCTCGCCCGGCAGCGGCGGCTGAACCATTTCCTCGCCAAAACCGTGCGCGATTGCAGCCAGTTCGCGGTGTACAAAAACTTCCGGCGCTTTACCGCTGTGTTGCGTGAAGAAGTGCCGGCGCTGCAAACCCTGCTGCAAGACCCGGATACGGCGATGGCCACCGGGAAATTGCTCAAGGATGGCGGGACCTGCACGGTTGCCGCCGTCGACATCGGGGGCCGGACGCTGGTGGTCAAGCGCTACAACCTCAAGCACTGGCGTCACGCCCTGTCGCGCCTCTGGCGGCCAAGCCGCGCCTGGCATTCGTGGCAGGCGGCGCATCGCCTGGCCTATTGCGGTATCGCAACGCCCAAGCCCTTGGCCATGAGCGAAGAGCGCATTGGGCCGCTGCGCCGTCGCGCCTTCCTCATCACCGAGCATTGCCCCGGCGCTAATTTGCTCTCCCTGCTCGACCCGGCGCAAGAACCCGAATCGGCCATGCAGGCGGCGCTACGCGAATTATTCGCGACCCTGTACGAATTGCGCATCAGCCACGGCGACCTGAAAGCCACCAACCTGCTCTGGCATGACGGCCAGATCGTACTGATCGACCTCGACGCTCTGACCCAGCACCGCTCCGAAAAAGCCTTCGCCCGCCTCTGGCGGCGCGACCGCGCCCGCTTTGTGCGCAACTGGCCGGCGGATTCGGTGCTGGCACAATGGCTGGAGCGGGTATTGCCCGGCCAGCCCGTGAGGCAAAAGGGGAAGCTTTGCACAAACCACCGCCACACAGCATGATTGGGGGCAATCGAGTCGCAGTCATTCATGGTGTCGAAGTGATGAATCCGATGCCGCCAACCGCGAGCGCGGGACGGTCATCGCACACGCTGATCGCAGCATCTGGCCTCACTGGAAACACGGGCAAACAACTGTGTTCCGGAGGTCGTCCCATCGCGGCGGTCAATGGAAAAATCATCTGGGGTAAATAATGGGTTGTTCGTTGCCAAATACTTTTTCGTCATGCTCTGAAAAAATCAGTGATTTTCTTGGCTCTCGGGTATTTCCAGTCGGTCTTTTTTTACTGCTGACGGGAATGTTCTGGATTGGCAGACATGGGCTTTACCCCAAGGTTTTCTATTGGGCGGTCTTGCTTCCCACTGTGTTCTCGATAGCCAGCTCCCCATGCCGCCTACGGCAGCTCGCGTCATCGCGGGTTTTCCTGGCTTGCCTCGTGTTTTCCGGCTATGTGATGCTGTCGTCCCTATGGTCGGAAAGCGAGAAGAGCACGATTGACTTGGTAAAGATTCCATTTTTTGTTCTGTTGCTTTTTTATTTCGTTATGGAACTGGGGCGCCAACGCTTCGATCTTCTCGTTGCAACGGTAAAGTGGGCGGCTGTATTTGCGGTTGCTGCTGGAATATATATGCTGGGGATGTTTTTCGGTTTCGGGGGCAGTGACCGGTTTGCAGGCTATGGTGCGTTTTACAATCCGCTATTGGTTTCCCATGTTTTCGGGTTTTATCTGGCATGGTGGCTGGGCATTTATTTTTCCCGGTGCCAGCTATTCGAGCCTCTGACGCTGGTCATGATTCTGGTTCTGGTCGCTTTGTTGCTGGCAACTGGGTCACGGACGCCATTGGTTGCCATGACGGCAACGATATTCTGGTTGGCGGCAGTCGCCAGGAATCGCCAGGGGGTGCTGGCCTTCGCTGCACTGGTAATCGCTGTTGCCGCGATTCTCCTGTTGGCGCCGGAAATGCTCATGCAGCGTGGTTCATCCTATCGCACCGAAATATGGGGGAACGTTCTGCGGCAAATCGGTGAAGCCCCTTGGTTTGGCCATGGGTTCGATACGCCGCTACGAATATGGATCGAAGGGATTCCTTACCCTTTTTGGGATCCACATAATCTCACCCTGTCGGTTCTTTTCGATGGCGGCGTCAGCGGCGGCCTGCTTTGGCTGGCGCTTTACCTGACCGTCTTGCTGGAAAGCTGGCGTTGGCGCAGCAACCCATGGGTGATGGCCTGCTCGGCAACCGTGATTTACGGGCTGATGGCGGGAATGACCGAGGGCGGGGCCTTTTTCTCCAGGCCGAAAGAACACTGGTTTTTGATCTGGATACCGTTGGCACTGCTTGCTGCTGTAATTCAGCAGGCGAAAGCGACGGCTGGCGCCACTCAGGAAACGACGGGCGCGAACGGGTAGCGCAACAGACTGGCGAATGTTCGCCTGTTCCAGGCGCGCAACGGGAGTTGCGCCAAAATTTCCCCGGCCAGCTTTTTATCGCGCCGGGAGGATTTGACGAGCATGGAATTGAGGAAACGGCAGCGGACCTGTTCGTAGTCCGGGTGGTCGGCATAATCCTGATAAATGCGCAGAACGCTTTCCGTCATGAAACGAATGTTCTTGTACGTATTTGTCGGGTGTTTCCGGTAGCGGGCGCAAAGATGATTGAGAGCGTCGATGACGTAGCCGGCGTGGGTGATCTTGAGTTGGATGTAGAGATCTTCCAGCCGTATCTCCGGGTTGAAGCCGCCAACCCGGTCAAAAGCCTCGCGCCGGATGAGCATTGTCGGGGCGGGGATGAAGATTTTTTGTTCGAGGAAGACATCCTCGAAATTCAAGCGGCGGTGAGGCGCGTCCCGGTCTTGTGCCGCATCGGGGTAGAGTGTTCCGTCGGCGTGCATCAGTTCGATGTTGCCGCCGCAGATGCCGACCTCGGGCTTGTCGGCGATATAGGCCATTTGAACCGCCAGACGATCGGGATACATGATGTCGTCGGAGCCGAAAGGTGCGAAAAAAGCCCCCTGGCTGCGGGCGACGGTTTCGTTGAGGGTACGCGTCAGTCCCTTGTTTTTTTGCACGCGAAAGTCGAATGGGTGCGATTCGCGCAGTTTTTCGATGCGTTTTACGCTGTCGTCCGACGATCCATCGTCCACAACGAAAAGTTCGACATGCGGGTAACTCTGATCGAGCACGCTCATGATGGCCTCTTCGATGTAGGGGCCATGGTTGTAGGAAGCGATGATGACCGAGACGAGATCGTTGTTCATTGCGAAGTTGCTTGCTCGGGGAAAGGGATATGTCTCATTCAGCCATGACGCCATGCGCCGCGAGCGCCTGCTCGACGAGCGCGCGGTAGGCCGCCCGGTATTGCTCGATGGTGTGATGCGCTTCCAGGTAAGCGTAAGCCTGCTCGCCCTTGCGCCGAAGGGCTTTCTCGTCAAGACCCAGATATTGGGCGAGCGCGGCTGCCAGGGCGTCGGCGTCTTCTGGCGGCACGGAAATGCCGCCCGCGCCATCGACGAATGTTTGCATGGCCGGGATGTCGGAGGCGATGACCGGCAACCGACCGCACGCTCCTTCCAGCAAGGCGCGTGCAAATCCTTCAACCAGCGACGGCATGGCCCAGATATCGAAGGCGCGGATGTAACGCATGGCGCGAGTTCGCCAGCCGAGCAGATGAATCCGGTCGGCGAGGCCATGTTGTGCCACAGTTTCGCGCAATACGGCTTCCTCCCTGCCTTCGCCAATGATGGCGAGATGGGCGTCGGGGTAGCGGGTGGCCATGGCGGCGAAGGCCCGAATCAGATACACATGCCCCTTGGCGGGCGTCAGGCGTCCGATGGTGCCGATCAGCCGGGCTTCCTGGGGTAGCCCCAGCTCCGCCCTGGCTTCTTCGCGATGTAACAACATGTCCTCGACGAGTTTGATGTCTATGGCATTGGTGATGGCGACCGTGTTGTCGCGGGCAAAGCCGCAACCCAGGCCGGTCAGGTAATCGCGCACCGCTGGCGAAACGCCGACGAAGCGCCAGTTGGGGCGAAGCGAGGCGGCGAAGCGGCGGCGGCGCTGGAAAGTATCGTACTCGCCGGAGATATGCGAAATGCCGATGCAGACCGGAATGCGCCACCAGCGGTTGATGGTCATCAGCAGGTTGACGGGCTTGTAGCGATTGCAGATGACGACGTCGAATTTCCCCGCGCGGCAATAGCGCCACAGGGCGTGGAGCGCACCGAGGCGCAGCCCGCGCATTGCCCTGTCCGGCAACTCGAAGTAATGGACGTGCTCGGCGCAGCTTTTGGGCTGATCGGGCGTGGGCCGTCCTTGCAGGAAGGCCGAGGTGACTTCATAGCGATCCCTGGGGAAGGCGGCGACGATCTGCTCGGCGAGATCGGTGGGGTCGTGCGAGCGGTCGTGGCATTCCGGCTGCAATTGCAGGATGCGGATACGCTGGGATATTGGCTTTTCGCTCATGTCAATCTGCTATCGAAGCAAGCATGTCTGTCGCGCGCTGCCGCCAGGTGTGCGCCTTGCAGAAGGCGGCGTGGCCGTTCAGAGCGATTTGCTGGCGTTCTTCGGGGTGGGCGAGATAGTAGCGTACCTTGTCGGCCAGTTCGGCGGCCGAGCGATAGGTTTCGATTTCCTCGCCGACCTTGAACAGTATGGCCAGTTCGTCGCAATGGTCGGTGAGTAAAAAACAGCCAGCGGCCAATGCCTCGAAGATGCGCAGGTTGATGCCGGTTTCGGCGCCGTAGAAATCGGCGCGCGTGATGTTGAGGACGATTTTGGCCTGCCCGAGCAGCCGGTGCAGTTCCGCGCCCCAGACCGGGCGGTCGTCGACGCGCGCCCACAGCGCCGCCGACATCAGCGGCTTGTTGCGCCGCCAGCGGTTGCCCCGGATGCCGACATGGTCGCGGATACCTTCGAGCAGGAAGATGCGCCGCAAATCGCAACTGCCGACGAACAGGACATCGATGGAGGGTTCGTCAGCAATGCCCTCGATCGGCTGTGCGCCAAAAGGTAGGAAGCTGGCTTTCAGGTTGCGGGTATCGCGGAAAAAACGGGTGGTGACCTGGGAGCAGGAAAAGATGTGGTCGTAGGCCGGCAATTCCTGTTCGATGAAGAAAATGAATTCCCGCCGCCGCCTGAAAAGATTGCAGGTGTCGGTATCGTAAAGCAGCAGCTTGGCGCCCGCCTGATCGGCCAGCCGGCGCAGCAGTTCAGGATCGAAAAACTTGTAGATGAAGCCGACGACCAAGATGTGGCTGGGCTGTTCGCGGGCGATCAGTTGCCGGAGATCCTGCTCCCGCAACTTGGGCAGGAAGGTGAAGCCATCCCTATCCGCCATGCGGTTGCGTGTTTTGGCGTAGGCCGAACGGATGCCGTAAAGCGGGCGCGCGGTTTGCCGCAGACAATCGAAATGGGCGCAGGCAACACCGAGTTCCGAAAAGGTCTCGGTTAGTTCCCGGCCAAGCGGAACGCCGCTGATGCCGTCGAGGAAAAGAAATTTCATGATCGGGATGGCGGCGCGTAACGATCCACCGCAGCGAGTATTTGGCGTACCGGGATGAAGGGTTTCCAAGCGTTTTCACCGAACCGGGACAACGTCAGCAGCGGGCAAATCACCGTGCCCGCGGACCAGTCGGGACGCCAATTGAATCGCGGATTTTTCTTGCGGTAAAGGGTGATGGTCGGAATGCCGAGAAAGGAGGCGAGATGGCCGTTGCCGGAATCGTTGGCGACCAGGCAGCGCGATTCGAAAATGAAGGCCGCCAGGGCGTCGATGGTGTCGAAACGGGGAACGGGGAAGTTCCCTTGGGCCAGATCCCGCCAGCGGTCGTGATTTTTCGGCGCGACCACGATGTGCGGCTCATAGCCGCGAGCGCTCAGGCGACGGCATAGTTTCAGGAAACGCCACGGCGTCCAGTCCTTCTTTTCCGGGCCGGCGGAATCGGGGCTGACCACGACCCGGCGGTGGTATCGGCGATGCGCCAGATCGGGCGGCGGCGTCAGGGGAACCTGTTTGTCCGCGTGGGTCAGGCCCATCCGTGCGCGCATGTAGTCCACCGTGATGGCGACGACGCTTTCGCCGTCGAAGTGTTTGTAGCGGATGGAACCGGCGCTTTTCAGCAATTTGCCGAGTTGCGCGTGCACGGCTGCCGGGCAGCGCTCCCGGTTGCTTTCCGTATGGTCGTGAACCCAGGTTTCGGGCGCTTTCTGGCAGACCAGCAGCCATTTTTGGCGCAGTATTTCGATGCTTTCCGGCGTCATGGCGTCGCGCATGAATTGCGGTGGGCTGCAAATGACCAGATCGAAGCCGGCAAGCGCCTGATCGAATTCGTCGCGCGCCGGATAGGGCCGGATATCGAGTTGCGGCAGCCAGCCGCGCATCTGGTGGAGCAGATCGCCGAAATAAGTGACCGCGAAGCCGGCGCGTTGCAGATTGACGGCCATCATCGCGTACAGCAGACCGTCGCCCAGCGAATTGAAGGCGACGATGGCGATGCGGGCGGACGTTGCCGCCGACGGCTGGCTGGGGTTGGCGTTCATGAGCCGAGCGCCCTTTGCGCCATCGGCAGGGCGAAGAAACGTCGTCGCGCCGCTTCGTCGGAGAAACCTTCCTTCAGGCGATCGAGGGGGGGCTCTCCGGTCGGTGGTGTTGAGAAGAATGCAATGAGCTTTTCCGCCAACGTTCGGCTGTCGCCAAGTGGGAAGAGGGCGTTGCCATCGGCGACAATTTCCGGAGCGCCGCCGCAGTCGGTGGCCATGATGGGTACATTGGCCGCCATGGCTTCCAGCAACACCATGCCGAAAGGTTCGTGGTCGGAACTGAGGACGAACAGGTCAAAGGCAGCGAACAGTCGTCGTATCTCCGGCACCTGGCCGAGAAATACCACCCGTTCCGCAATGCCCGATGCCTGGGCCTGTGTCCTGAGGTCGCTCTCCAGCCGACCGCTGCCGGCAATCGCCAGCAGGGTGCCGGGAGGCAGATGCGGCAGGGCTTGGGCAAAGCCGGCCAGCAGCGTTTTCTGATCTTTGTCCGGGTGCAGGCGGCCGACGTTGCCGATAATTTTGGCGTCTTGCGGTAGGTTCAAGGCGGTGCGGGCGTCTTTTCTGGCAAGAATTCCCCGCTGGCTGGCTTCGACGTCGATGCGATTGTGCAGGGTTTCGATCCGGTCGGCGGGCCAGTTGGGCAGATAGCGGCGCATGTCGTCGCGCACGGCATCCGAGACGCCGAGCAGCGACAGGCGCTGACTAAACCGGTTGACGAACCAGCGCCGCGATGCCCGGTGGAAATCGCCAAAGGAATGATGTACGCCGATGACCGGCAGCTTGGTGGCGAGGCAGGCGACGTAGATGGGCTTGGCGCGGTGAGCGATGACCAGGGCGAAATCCCGACTGGCGGTGATTTTACGCAGGGCGCGGATGGCCGCCAGCTTGAGGCCGGCAACAGCCTTGCTGGAGAAGCCGAGAAAAATCACCTCATCCGAAGCGCCGTCGTTCTTTGCTGCCTCGGTCGGCTCGCCGGTCAGGTAGACGGTCAGTACCTTGTAGGGCGAATCCTTGAACAGCGCGGCGTATTGCCGGGCGACATCGAGGAATGGCCCGTAATGGCAGTGGCAGAATTGCAGGATCCAGCGTTCGCTCATGGTCTAGGCCGGGGCTTTCACGACCAGCACATCCTGCATGATGAGATATTGCAGGTCGGAGCCGTAGAACATGTTCAGCGCGTCGGTCGGCGAGCAGATCATGGGTTCGCCGCGGCGGTTGAGGGAGGTGTTGAGCACCACGCCGTTGCCGGTGAGTTTTTCCATTTCCTTCATCAGGTCGTAGTAGCGCGGGTTGTGTTCGCGCTGCAAGACCTGGGCGCGCGAGGTGCCGTCCTCGTGCACGACTTCCGGCACGCGGCTTTTCCATTCCTCGTTCACCGCGAAGGTGAAGGTCATGAAGGGCGCCGGGTGGTCGCTGCCGAGCATGTGCGGGCCGACGGTGTCTAGCATGCTCGGGCAGAAGGGTCGCCAGCGTTCGCGGAATTTGATCTGCTCGTTGATGCGGTCGGCGACGCCGGGGGCGCTCGGGCAGCCGAGGATGGAGCGCCCGCCCAAGGCGCGCGGGCCGAATTCCATGCGCCCCTGGAACCAGGCGACCGGGTTGCCGTCGGCGAGAATGCGGGCGATGCGCTCCGGCACGGCGGCGTCGCCGTCGGCGATGACTTCCCATTGCGGCTTGGCCGGGTGGCGGGCGCAGGCGGCGATGATGTCCTCGTTGCGGTATTCGGGGCCGAGATAGACATGTTCCATTTTCTCGACCGGCACGCCGCGCGCGACCGAAAGCCAGGCGGCAGCGCCGATGGCCGTGCCGGCGTCGCCGGAGGCGGGCTGGACGAACAATTCCTTGAGTTCCGGGCGGGCGATGATCTTCTGGTTGAGCTTGACGTTGAGCGCGCCGCCGCCGGCGAAGGCAAGGCGGCCGGTTTCCCGGATGATGTCGCCGAGGTAATAATCCATCATTTGCAGCGACAAGTCCTCGAACAGCTTTTGCATACTCGCCGCGTAATGGATGTAGGGGTCGTCGGCGATGTCGCCGTGGCGCATCGGGCCAAGCCAGTCGATCAGTTTGGGCGAGAAGTAGTAGCCCTTGCCCTGTTCCTTGTAGCGGCGAAAGCCAATGACGTTGGCGTAATCGGTATTGACGATCAGCTCGCCATTCTCGAAGCGGGCGAGGCGAGAAAAATCATAGCGGGTCGGGTCGCCGTAGGGGGCCATGCCCATGACCTTGTATTCGCCATCGAGCATCTCGAAGCCGAGGTACTCGGTCAGCGCGCCGTACAGGCCGCCGAGCGAATCGGGGTCGTAAAACTCCTTGATCTTGCGAATCCTGCCCTTCTCGCCGACGCCGAAAAAGGTGGTGGCGTACTCGCCCTTGCCGTCGATGCCGAGAATGGCCGTTTTTTCCTGGAAGCCGGAGCAGTGGTAGGCGGAGGAAGCGTGCGCCAGATGATGCTCGACCGGCACGATTTCGGTCTTGCCAAGATCGAAGCCGAGCTGCTGCAAGCACCACTCGATGCGCTTCTTGTAGCGCCGGAAGCGCCGGTTGCCGGTGAACAGCGCGTCGAGGGCGCGATCCGGCGCGTACCAGTAACGTTTGGCGTAGTGCCAGCGGGCCTTGTCGGCGAGGCTGATGGGGGCGAAGGGAATGGCCACGGCGCTGACATCCTTGGGCCGGATGCCGGCGAAATCCAGGCAGAAGCGCGCCGCCTCGTAGGGCATGCGGTTCTTGGCGTGCTTGTCGCGGACGAAACGCTCCTCCTCGGCGGCGGCGACCAGCTTGCCGTCAATGTAGAGGGCGGCCGAGGGATCGTGCGTCAGGGCGCCGGAAAGTCCAAGAATGGTGAGGGCCAAGGTCGGGTTCTCTTTGCGGGTAGCGGGAATCAGGAAGGAAGTATACCCGGCATCGCCAGCCGCCGGCTTGGCCGGCCGCACTGGTTCGGGTTCAGCGGGCCGCCTTCAGTAAGGTCTGGCCTCGCCGAGCGGCCGCGTCTTGAAGCGGCGATGCACCCAGTAATACTGCTCCGGCATGGTGCGGATCATGCCTTCCAGCCAGGCATTCATGCGGGCGGCGTCGGCTACCGGGTCGCTGCTCGGATAATCGGCCCAGGCTTCGCCGATTTCAACCCGGTAGCCGACGCCGCCCGGCAGCGTGCGGGTGACGCAGGGTAGCACCACGGCGCCGGCAACGCGAGCGAGGCGAGGCAGGCCGGTATTGGTGGCGGCCGGAACGCCGAAAAAAGGCACGAAAACCGCGTCGCGGCGGCGGGCGTTGAGATCGGGCAGGTAGTAGAAGGGCCGCCCCGACTTCATCGCCTTGATCGTGGCGCGCGTGCCATCCTGGCGCGACAGCAGCAACTGATCGCCAAAACGCTGGCGGCCGCGCAGCAGCAGGCGGTCGAACAGCGGGTTGCGCTGCGCGGCGTAGAGGGAAACCGAGTCATGGCGCATGGCGATGCCGACGCCGCCGGCATCGAGGCCGAGAAAATGCGGGGCGAGCAGGATGACCGGGCGGCCGGCGGCCAGTTGCGCTTGCAGATGCTGTTCGCCCTCGACCTGGATCAGCTTTTTCAGCCGTCGGCTACTACCCCACCAGAGAATGCCGCGTTCGAGAAAACTGCGGCCAAGCGCCTCGAAATGGCGGCGGGCGAGATCGCCGCGCGCCGCCGTGTCGAGTTCGGGAAAACACCAGAGCAGATTCAGCGCCACCACGGCCCGCCGTTTTTTGCCGATGCGCATCAGCAGGCGGCCCAAGCCGCGCCCGATGGCGGCGAGCGCGGACAGCGGCAGGAAATGAAGCAGCCAGAGCAGGGCGGCGAGCGGCAGACTGTAGACGGCGCTCAACATGCAAGGGGCGACACGGAAGGAAGGGGGGGCGACATTGCGGGAGAAGGACGATTGGTCGCGCCGGCGCGGCTGGATGGAAAGGCGGCCATGTTAACGCAAGAGCGGGCGCCGGCCAAAATCCGGGGGGAACACCAAAGATCAGCGGCTCGGGTTTACTTGAAGAGCGCATGGTGCGCAATGAGAGCCGTAGTCGGGTACGTGAGAGCTACGATGACCGTACAAAAAATACCTTGCTTTTGCGACAACCACGCTTGAGATGACACCACATACTGAAACCAGATCCACGTGACGGCAAGCAGGACAATCAGACCCGCCAGTGCGGAATGAAGTGAAGTGGAACTGGCCGCGCCCCAAGTGATACCGAAAATGATGGCAGCCAATACAGCGACGAAAGTACTGGTTGATTGGGAGGTGGAGCCAGCCGGTGAAGGCCGGGCTACTTCTTCCCAAATGGCTCCAGGCAGGAAGCCAAGCGTCGCGAAGAGGATAGCCTGGAGGCCGTTAAACCAAGGGAAGAAATAAACCAGCAGGAGCGCTCCGAGGCTGCTGACGGCCAAACACAAAACGATACGCCACCACAGCAACAGGCCACCGACTATACCCGCCACATCGTAGAAGTGCATAACCGCGAATGCAGCCTGCCTAACTGCGAACCAGATAATCAAATGCCGACAGCGAAGCGGTGGCGCCGGAGCCCATGGCAATGATGATCTGCTTGTAGGGCGTGATCGTGCAGTCGCCAGCGGCGAAGACGCCGGGCAGCGAGGTGTGGCCCTTGGCGTCGATGACGATTTCGCCGGAGGGCGAGAGTTCGAGCGCGCCTTGCAGCCATTCGGTGTTGGGCAGGAGGCCGATCTGGACGAAGATGCCTTCCAGTTCGAGGCGCTTGATTTCGTTGCTGACGAGATCTTGATAAGCGATGCCGTTGACCTTCTCGCCGTCGCCGGTGACTTCGATGATCCGCGCCGGTTTGATGACGCTGACGTTGGGCAAACTGTTGAGCTTGTTTTGCAGCACGGCGTCGGCGCGCAGGGTGTCGCGGCGGTGGAACAGGGTGACATGGCCGACGATGCCGGCGAGGTCGATGGCCGCTTCGACGCTGGAATTGCCGCCGCCGATCATCGCCACCCGCTTGCCCTTGAACAGCGGGCCGTCGCAGTGCGGGCAGAAGCAGATGCCCTTGGCCTTGTATTCCTTTTCGCCGGGCACGTTCATTTCGCGCCAGCGGGCGCCGGTGGCGAGAATCACCGTTTTCGATTTCAGGATCGCGCCGCTTTCCAGGTGCACTTCGACCAGTTCGCCCGGCGTCAGTTTGGTGGCGCGTTGCAGGGTCATCACATCGACGCCGTAGTGTTTGACGTGCTGTTCCAGCGCCGCCGCCAGCTTCGGCCCTTCGGTTTCCTTGACCGAGATGAAATTTTCAATGCTCAGGGTATCCAGCACCTGGCCGCCGAAACGCTCGGCCAGCACGCCGGTGCGGATGCCCTTGCGCGCGGCGTAGATGGCCGCCGCGGCGCCGGCCGGGCCGCCGCCGACGACCAGCACGTCGAACGGCGCTTTTTTGCCCAGTTCTTCGGCGGCGCGGGCGGCGGCGCCGGTGTCGAGCTTGGCCAGGATTTCCTCGACCGTCATCCGGCCCTGACCGAATTCCGCGCCATTCAGATAGACGATCGGCACGGCCATGATCTGGCGGCTGTTCACTTCGTCCTGGAACAGCGCGCCGTCGATCATCGTGCAGCTCACGCCCGGGTTGAGCACGGCCATCAGATTGAAAGCCTGCACGACATCGGGGCAGTTGTGGCAGGACAGCGAAATGAAAGCCTCGACCTGGAAGCGGCCCGACAAGTTCTTGATCTGCTCGATCAGCGCCGGCTCAAGCTTGGGCGGGTGGCCGCCGGTCTGCAAGAGGGCAAGGACCAGCGAGGTGAATTCGTGGCCTAGCGGCAGGCCGGCGAAGTGGATGCGCGGCGCTTCGCCGGGGAGGCCGATGGCGAAGGAGGGGCGGCGGGCGGCGTCGCCATTTTCGCGCAGGCTGATCTTGTCCGACAGGGCGGCGATGTCGGTCAGCAGGCCGCGCATTTCCTGGGCCTTGGCGCTGTCGTCGAGGGAAGCGACGAGTTCGATCGGGCGCTGCAATTTTTCCAGGTAGGACTTGAGTTGTTCCTTGATGGCGTCGTCGAGCATGGGTTTTCCAATCAGGTAAGTCGCTGGACACTGGCCGCTGATCGCGATTGATCAACAGCCAGGAGCCAGAAACCGGGGCGGACGGGCGTCCGCCCTTCAGGTTGTCAGACTTAGATCTTGCCGACCAGATCCAGCGACGGCTTCAGGGTTTCGGCGCCTTCCTGCCACTTGGCCGGGCAGACTTCGCCGGGGTGCGAGGCGACGTACTGGGCAGCCTTGACCTTGCGCAGCAGTTCGGAGGCGTCGCGGCCAATGCCCAGGTCATGAATCTCGGCCACCTTGATCTCGCCTTCCGGATTGACCAGGAAGGTGCCGCGCAGGGCCAGGCCCGCTTCCTCGATCATCACGTCGAAATTGCGGGTGATGGCGCCGGTCGGGTCGCCGAGCATGAAGTATTTGATCTTCTTGATGGTGTCGGAGGCGTCGTGCCAGGCTTTGTGGGTGAAGTGGGTGTCGGTCGAGACCGAATACACCTCGACGCCCAGCTTCTGGAACTCGGGGTAGAGATCGGCCATGTCGCCCAACTCGGTCGGGCAGACGAAGGTGAAGTCAGCCGGGTAGAAAAAGAACACGGACCACTTGCCCTTCAGATCGCTGTCGGAAACGCTGACGAACTGGCCATTGCGATAGGCTTGGGTGGCGAAGGGCTTGATTTTGCTATTGATGATGGACATGTGAGGTTTCTCCAAGTGGTTGGTGGTGGGCTGCTCAAGTGAGACAAGTGCATAGTAGGACCAAGTCAGTAATTGCGCCAATTGATTGACTAAATTTTCCGCATAGCAAGCGGCTATTGCTGGCTGGTCTGGGTTTGAGCATCGGCGCCGGGGGGCGAGACCGAAGTCCTCGTTTGCCGGCGGGTTCCATCGCCCATATTACCTAATCCAAAAGTGCTATTTCGGCGCTTGCATTGGGACTAGGGTTTATCCATCCACACTTTCACTTGATGCGTATCAAGTCGTGCCTTCGGCGCGGATGGGAATAATAACGCCCCGTGAGTCCTTGCCCCCCACTGTTTGCGGAAGGAATTAAACCCAATGAACATATCGAGCGCCATTTTATATGTCGCCCCGGCGCGTCTCGACGAGGCTTGCGCCCTGCTCGGCGCCATGCCCGGCGTGGAAATCCATGCCCGTTCGGCGGCCGGCAAGGTGGTGGTGACGCTCGATGAGGACGACGCAGAAACGGCCGCGAATCGTTACGTGGCCTTGCATGGTGTACCCGGTGTCGCATCGGTGGCCATGGTTTATCAATACAGCGACGACACGTCAGATACAGATACCAAGGAGGTAGAGTCGTGAAACTCAATCGACGGGATTTCATCAAGGCCAATGCGGCGGCGGCGGCCATGGCTACTGCCGGCCTGCCGGTCGGTAGCGCCCTCGCGGCGGACGAGATACGCTGGGACAAGGCGCCCTGCCGCTTCTGCGGCACCGGTTGCAGCGTCCTGGTCGGCACTCAGAACGGGCGCGTCGTCGCCACCCAGGGCGACCCGGACGCCCCGGTCAATCGCGGCCTGAATTGCATCAAGGGCTATTTCCTGTCAAAGATCATGTACGGTCACGATCGCCTGAAAACGCCGATGCTGCGCATGAGCGACGGGAAATACGACAAGAATGGCGAGTTCGCGCCCATTTCCTGGAAACAGGCCTTCGACATCATGGAAGAGAAGGTCAAGGCGACGCTCAAGGCCAAGGGGCCGGACGGTGTGGCGATGTTCGGTTCGGGCCAGTGGGCGATCTGGGATGGCTATGCCGCCGTCAAGTTCATGAAGGCCGGGCTGCGCACCAATAACCTCGATCCCAATGCCCGTCACTGCATGGCCTCGGCCGTCGTCGGCTTCATGCGCACTTTCGGTATCGACGAGCCGATGGGCTGCTACGACGACATCGAGCATGCTGACGCCTTCGTGCTGTGGGGCTCGAACATGGCCGAGATGCACCCGATCCTGTGGACGCGCCTGACCGACCGCAAGCTGTCGAACAAGCATGTCAAGGTTGCCGTGCTCTCCACCTTCGAGCATCGCAGCTACGAGCTGGCCGACATTCCGATGATCTTCACGCCGCAGACGGATCTGGCGATTCTCAATTACATCGCCAATTACATCATCCAGAACGGCAAGGTGAATCAGGCTTTCATCGACAAGAACGTCAATTTCAAGCAGGGCGAAACCGACATCGGCTACGGCCTGCGGCCGACCCACGAGCTGGAAAAGGGCGCCAGCAACAACGGCTACCCCGGCGAGGACGGCAAGCCCAAGGGCAACCCGATGGCGGCCAGCGACATCAGCTTCGATGATTTCAAGAAGTTCGTCGCCGAATACACGCTTGAGAAAGTTTCCAAACTGTCCGGCGTCGCCGCGAAGGATTTGAAGGCGCTGGCCGAGTTGTACGCCGACCCCAAGATCAAGGTCACCTCGTTCTGGACCATGGGCTTCAACCAGCACACGCGCGGCACCTGGGCGAACAACCTCATCTACAACATCCATCTGCTGACCGGCAAGATTTCCGAGCCGGGCAACAGCCCCTTCTCGCTGACCGGCCAGCCGTCGGCCTGCGGCACGGCGCGCGAGGTCGGCACCTTCGCCCACCGCCTGCCGGCCGACATGGTCGTCACCAATCCCGAGCACCGCAAGCACGCCGAGAAATTGTGGGGCCTGCCAGATGGCGCGCTGCCGGAGAAGGTTGGCCTGCACGCCGTCGCCATGCAGCGCGCGCTGAAGGACGGCAAGCTCAATTTCTACTGGCAGCAGTGCAACAACAACATGCAGGCTGGCCCGAACATCAATGAAGAGATGTATCCCGGCTGGCGCAATCCGGACAACTTCATCGTCGTCTCCGATCCCTATCCGACCGTCTCCGGCATGGCCGCCGACCTCATCCTGCCGACCGCCATGTGGGTCGAGAAGGAAGGCGCTTACGGCAACGCCGAGCGCCGCACGCAGTTCTGGCGGCAGCAGATCAAGGCGCCGGGCGAGGCGCGTTCCGATGTCTGGCAGATCATGGAATTCGCCAAGCGCTTCAAGGTCGAGGAAGTCTGGCCGGCCGAACTGCTCGCCAAGGCGCCGCAGTTCAAGGGCAAGACCCTGTACGACGTGCTCTTCGCCAACGGCGTGGTCGACAAGTACAAGCTGAGCGAACTGGCGCCGGGCTTCGACAATGACGAATCGAAGTATTTCGGCTTCTATGTGCAAAAGGGCCTGTTCGAGGAATACGCCGCTTTCGGCCGCGGCCATGGCCACGATCTGGCGGCGTTCGACCTGTATCACCAGGCGCGCGGCCTGCGCTGGCCGGTGGTCGACGGCAAGGAAACCCTGTGGCGCTTCCGCGAAGGCTACGATCCCTACGTCAAGAAAGGCGAGGGGGTCAGGTTTTACGGCCACAAGGACGGCAAGGCGGTGATTTTCGCGCTGCCTTACCAGAAACCGGCCGAAGCGCCGGACAATGAATACAACCTCTGGCTGTGCACCGGCCGCGTGCTGGAACACTGGCACACCGGCTCGATGACCCGGCGCGTGCCCGAGCTGTACAAGTCCTTCCCGGATGCCGTCGTCTTCATGCATCCGGACGATGCCAAAAAACGCGGCTTGCAACGCGGCATGGAGGTCAAGGTCAGCTCGCGGCGCGGCGAGATTACGTTGCGCGTCGAGACGCGGGGGCGCAACAAGCCGCCGCGCGGCCTGGTCTTCATTCCTTTCTTCGATGCCGGGCGTCTGGTCAACAAGCTGACGCTGGACGCCACCTGTCCGTTGTCGAAGGAAACCGATTACAAGAAGTGCGCGGTCAAGGTCGTCCGCGCCTGAGTGCCTGAACATGAGCGAAAGGTAAGCAATCATGAGATTCATCACTGCGCTGACCCTGGCATCCGCCCTGCTCCTGTCCGGAGCGGGTCTTGCGGGCGCCCAGGAAAAACTGCTGTCGGAGCGGGGCGACGTGGCAATTGACGAGGAAATGAAGGTGGATATGTTCCGTCCGGAAAAGGATTCGGATCTCATTCCCCGCGATTTCCAGAAGCAGCCGCCGCTGATTCCGCACACCGTCAAGGGCTACAACATCACCCAGAACTTCAACAAGTGCATGGACTGCCATTCCAAGGAACGCGCCGAGGAAACCGGCGCCACCCTGGTCGCCAAGTCGCACTACCTGGATCGTGAAGCCAACAAATTGAAAAACATCTCGCCGCGGCGCTATTTCTGCATGCAGTGCCATGTACCGCAGTTCGACGCCAAGCCGCTCGTCGAAAATACCTACAAGCCGGCCAGGAGGGAGGAATGATGAGACTCGACAAATACATGCCGGCCTGGCTCAAGCGCATCGGTCTGACCTCCGCCCTGCTGTTGTTCGTCGCCGGCATCGTCTTCTGGGGCGGCTTCAACTGGGCGCTGGAATGGACCAACCGGGAAGCTTTCTGCATCTCCTGCCACGAGATGGAGGAAAACGTCTTCCGCGAGTACCAGAACACCATCCACTACACCAACCGCACCGGCGTGCGCGCCACCTGCCCGGATTGCCATGTGCCGAAGGAGTGGGTGCCGAAGATCATCCGCAAGATTCAGGCGTCCAACGAGGTTTTCCACAAAGTCCTCGGCACCATCAGCACGCCGGAGAAATTCAACGCCAAGCGCAGCCAGTTGTCGCAAAACGAGTGGCGGCGGATGAAGGCCAACGATTCTCAGGAATGCCGCAACTGCCACAACTACGACTACATGGACTACACCGAGCAGGGCAAGCGGGCGGCTAAACAGCATCCCGAGGCCTTCGTCGCCGGCAAGACCTGTATTGATTGCCACAAAGGCATCGCTCACCAGTTGCCGGCCATCGATCAGCACATTGGCGTCCAGAACGAAGGCGCTGTCGTCATGAGCCACGGCGAGGAGGATGAGGCCGAGAAGCCGCCGGCCGAGGGCGAAGGGCAGAACTGAGCAGATAAGGGTGATGCCCCGGCCTGGCCGGGGTTCTTCCTCCGCATCTGCCGTGTTTAAAGCGCAAAATTGCGGCGGAGCCCATGAAAAAGCGCCTTGCGGCGCAACATTTCAACCACAAGGTATGTTACTTTTCCCGTACTGCCGTTCCGACGGCCAGTTTTTTTTATTCAACACAGGTAACTAGGAGGCACTTAGATGAACAAATCCGAGCTGGTCGAAGTTGCTGCAAAAGAAGCTGGTATCACCAAGGCTGCCGCCGACAAGGCCTTGTCGGCCATCGTCCAGGCGGTCGTCAAGACCGTGACCAAGGGGGAGTCGGTCACGCTCGTCGGATTCGGCACGTTCAAGTCTGCCAAGCGCGCCGCGCGCACCGGCAAGAATCCGAAAACCGGCGCCACGCTGAAGATTCCGGCCACCACGGTGCCGAAATTCACGGCCGGCACGGCCTTCAAGGCCGCTGTCGCCGCCAAGAAGCCTGCTGCCAAGAAGAAATAAGCTGGCGTTTTTATTCCTGCTGCGGGGTCCGTGACGAACGGGCTCCGCTTTTGTTTTATTTGCGATGACCCAATCAGACACCGAAAATCCTTCCGAAATCCCGAACGTCGCGCCGCAGCCCAACGATGGCCGGCGTCGCCTGCGCGAACTCCTGTCGATCCCGGAGCGCGACCGCAGCGATGAACAATGGGATGAAATCATCGAGCTGGAAATCCAGCTCGCGCCCGGCAACCGCATCTCGGGTAACGAGTCCGGCCCGGGCGGTCGCCCGCCCATGCCCCAGGGTAAACCCGGGGGCGGTGGTAATGCCCAGAAGAAACATCGCCCGCGCGCCAACAATAATCGGCGTTCGCGCCAGAACAGGCCGCCCTCTGGCGGCAATGCCGCCTGAGCCGGTGCGCGTCGTCGTCCGCTCGTGCCGCGCGGCGTCCGGCGGCATAGCCTGCGTCCCGTTTGCCGGGATGCCTGGCGGTGCGGCTGCGGGCCGAACTTGACCGGGCGTCCCTCCTTCGTCAAAAATGCCCTGATGCGCTGTGTGTTTGGCGTCTTCTAGGAGAATTGCATGTTGAAGAAGTTGTTGGCCTTGGCTTGTGTCGTCCTTGCCTCTCCCCTGTTCGCGGCCACCGAGGACGATATCAGCAAGGCCATGGAGGGATATCTCGGCATCAAGATCGAGAGCGTCGTCAAGGCCGGCTATTTCGGCCTCTACGAGGTGTACGCCGACGGCAATATTTTCTACACCGACGAGAAGGTCAGCGCCATCATGGTGCGCGGCGAGTTGTACGATCCCCGCAGCAAGAAGAATGTCACCGAGGAACGCCTGCTCAAGCTGACCGCCATCCGCTTCGGCGACTTGCCGTTCGCCCAGGCGATCAAACTGGTGCGCGGCGACGGCAAACGGCAACTGGCCAGTTTCGAGGACCCCAATTGCGGTTATTGCAAACGGCTGGCCAGGGAGTTGCAGAAGCTCGACAACGTCACCATCCATGTTTTCCTTTACCCGATCCTGTCCGAGGATTCGCTGCGCAAGTCGCGGCAGATCTGGTGCTCGGCCGATCGCGCCAAGGCCTGGACCGACTGGATGGTCGATGGCAAGGAGCCGAGCGGGCGCGAGGACTGCGATACCTCGGCGCTGACGCGCAACCAAGCCTATGGCAGGCGCCTCAACATTTCCGGTACGCCGACCCTGTTCTTCGCCGATGGCGAGCGGGTGCCGGGGGCGATCCCCCTGGCGCGCATCGAGCAGAAGTTGACCCAGGCGCGGTAGCGCCGCCTTCCCACGGCGCCGACGGAGCGACAACCGCCACAGGGCGTTAAGGCGATTCCGGAAGACCTTCATGTCCGAACCTGTTCCGCAACTTGTGCAACCCAGCCATTGGCGAGGGCGCCGGCTACTCGCCGTCTTCGTCGCCACCGTGGTTGGCGCCGTCTTGTTGCTCGGCCTGGTGCTTGGCGAGGTCTATCGGCAAGCCGGCCGCCAGGCCGAGGCGGATGCCGACGATCTCGCCGTGGCGCTCGAGGATCGCTTGGGCAGCGTCTTGCGCCGCCTGCAGGCCGATCTCGAATATCTGGCGGTGGCGCTGCCGGTCGAAGCCCTGGCGCCGGGCGGCGACAAACAGTGGGAGCTGGTGGTCGAGCGCCAGTTGGCGCTGGAGGCCGCGCGTTTTCCCGAAATTCTCGGCTACCGGCTGCTCGATGGCACAGGCCGCTTGCGCTATTCCTCGCACCCTGGCCGGATACCGCTCGACGCCAGCGATCGCGACTATTTCACCGCTTTGCGCGACGATCCGAGCTTGCGGCTATTTTTTTCACAGGTACTGACTAGCCGCTACAACGGTCGGCCGATGTTGGCCGTTGCCGTGCCCCTGCGCGATGCGCGCGGCGTTTTTCGCGGCGTACTGATGGCGCCGCTCGCCCTCGATTATTTGCAGCGCCTGCTCGACGCGGCCCGGCTCGGCGAAAACAGCGTCCTCGCCCTGCTCCGCAGCGACAACGAAAGTCTGATACTGAGTCGGCAACAGCGCTTGAAGGAGGGCGAGCACGTGCTGACCGGCAACCCTTTGCAAGGCCGCTTAGAGGCCGGCGAGCGCGCTGGCAACATCTCCTTTCGGGGCTTGCGCGACGGCGTTCAGCGGCAGTATGCCTGGCGCCAGGTTAGCGACTATCCGTTCTACGTTGTCGCCGGCATTGCCGCCGAGGATTATCTGGCCAACTGGCGGGCGCTGGTGCTGCTGACCGGCCTGTTTGCCTTGTTCCTGGCGCTGGTCCTGGGCCTCTTGCTGCGCCGCCTGTTGCGTGTCGAGCGCGAGGATGCGGTGATCGGCGCCCGTCTCGCCGACAGCGAGGAGCGCTATCGCCTCTTGGCCGAGAACAGCCACGACGTGATCTGGACCCTCGATATCGCCTCGCGCAGCCTCACCTATGTCAGTCCGTCGGTGCTTAACCTGCGCGGCTATACGCCCGATGAAGCCGTCGGGCAAACGCTGGAACAGTGGTTGACGCCCAATTCGGCCAGCCGCCTGGGGGGCGAGATCAAGCGGCATCTCAAGCGCATCGCCGCCGGCGACCATGCGGCGCAGATCGTCACCTGCGAACTGGAGCAACTGCGCCGCGATGGCGGCAGCGTGCCGACCGAAGTGGTTGCCAGCTACCTGTTCGACGCCGAAGGCGTGCCGCGCCAGATGCTCGGCATTACCCGCGATGTCAGTGAAAGGAAGCAAGCCGAAGAAACGCTGCGCGAGAGTAACCGGCAATTGCAACTGCGTCTCGACGAGATCGGCCGCCTGCAGTCGGCGCTACAGGAACAAGCCCTGCGTGACGGCCTGACCCACCTGTACAACCGGCGCTATCTCGACGGCATGCTCGAGCGCGAAGTGTCGCGGGTGCGCCGCGAGGGTACGCACTTGTCTCTGGTGATGCTCGATATTGATCATTTCAAGCAGGTTAACGACACCTACGGCCATCAGGCCGGCGACGAGGTGCTGCGCGTTCTGGCGGCCACCTTGCTGGCCGACATCCGTGCCGAGGATACGGCCTGTCGCTACGGCGGCGAGGAATTCCTCATCCTGCTGCCCAACATGCCGCTGGAGGCGGCCATTCAGCGCGCCGAAAACTGGCGGCTGGCGGTCGAGGGGCTGACGGTGGAGCACGGCGAATTCAGCATTGCCTTTACCATCTCGCTTGGCGTTGCCGCCTATCCCGAGCACGGCAAGACTTCCGACGACCTGATTCGTTGCGCCGATCAGGCGCTGTACCAAGCCAAGGCCGCCGGTCGCAACCGGGTACTGGCCTACGCCGCCTGAGCCTTTTCCGGGCGCTCTCGATTCCTCCCACTTGAGTTTGTCGCTACCCGGTTGGAATGACCGGCAAGGCTGGGCGCGCGCCCGCGCAAACTGCTTATAAATCACTTTAAGAGTCGTTTTCCAGCCATTGATTTTTAAGGATTAATTTTTCAAAAACTGCCTCACAAAACGCCCCTAAGTCATTGTTGCGTAAGAAAAAAATTCACTTTTACCTTGACGCTGTTGGCGCCTTGTCCTAAAGTGGGAAAATGTGTTGAAAAGTGGGTAAACAGGGGTGGCGATGTTCGAAGGGGCGACGGCGCTCAGTCTGGATGCGAAGGGGCGGCTTGCCATACCGGCAAGGCACCGCGAGTCCCTGCTCGCCGCCGCCGAGGGCTCGCTGGTTCTGACCGCGCATCCGCACCGTTGTCTGCTGCTTTACCCGGCCCCGGCCTGGCAGCCGATCCGCGCCCAAGTGCTGAAGGCTTCCAGCCTCGATCCGCGGGCGGCGGCGATCAAGCGCGTGCTGGTCGGCAATGCGCGCACCGAGGAGCTCGATTCGGCCGGGCGCCTCCTTATCGCGCCCGAGTTGCGCGCTTACGCCCAGCTTGAAAAGACCATCTATCTGGTCGGCATGGGCAGTCATTTCGAGATCTGGAGCGAGGCCGCCTGGCAGCAACAGAACGATCTTGCCGCCGAAATCATGAGCAGCGGCGAGTTGCCGGACTGTTTCGGAGATCTGGCGCTATGAGCGCCGCTGGCGCCCACGTCGCGGTATTGCTCGACAAGGCGGTGGAGTCCCTGGCAATCAAGGCCGACGGCATCTATATCGATGCCACTTTTGGCCGCGGCGGCCACAGTCGCCGCATTCTCGCCGCGCTCGGCGCGGGCGGTCGGCTACTGGCTCTCGACCGCGACCCGGAAGCCATTGCCGCTGGCGCGGCCATCGAGGACGCGCGCTTTTGCCTGCGTCATCGGGCCTTTGGCGAATTGGCCGAGGCCGCGCGCGAGGCGGGGTTTTCCGGGGTGGATGGAATTTTGTTCGATGTCGGGGTGTCGTCGCCGCAAATCGACGACGGGAAGCGCGGCTTCAGCTTCCGCCACGACGCGCCGCTCGACATGCGGATGGATACGACGCAGGGAGAGACGGCAGCGGAGTGGCTGGCGCGGGCCGAGTTGAGGGAAATTACGGAGGTCATCAGAAACCATGGCGAAGAACGGTTTGCTTTCCAGATTGCAAAGAAGGTTGTGGCTGCTCGGCTCGAACAGCCTATTGTCAGCACAGCACAGTTCGCGGCCCTCGTACGCGCGGCCGTGCGCACCCGTGAACCAGGGCAGGACGCGGCGACGCGCAGCTTTCAGGCTCTACGGATTCATATCAATCAGGAGCTCCGCCAGTTGGCGTTAGCCTTGCCGCAGGCGCTCGATTTGCTGAAACCGGGCGGGCGGCTGGTGGTGATCAGCTTCCATTCGCTGGAAGACCGCATCGTCAAGAACTTCATGCGCGCCCAGGCGACGCCCGACACGCTGCCCAAGGCCATGCCGCTGCGCGCCGACCAGTTGCCGCCGCCGAAGCTGCGCTGCATCGGCCGGGCGATCCGTGCCGATGCCGCCGAGACGGCGGCCAATCCGCGCGCGCGCAGCGCCGTCATGCGGGTCGCGGAGAAGCTCTGATGCTGCGTTTCAATATGAGTCTCCTGCTCATCCTCGTGGTCTGCGCGCTGGCGCTGGTGACCTCGCAGCACCGGGCGCGCAAGCTGTTCCAGGAACTTGAACAGGATCAGGAGCGGGCGCGCCAGTTCGAGGTCGAATACGGCCAGTTGCAACTGGAAATGTCGACCTGGGCCACGCATGCGCGCATCGAGAAAATCGCCCGCGACCGTCTGCGCATGATCCAGCCGGACGCCGCCGGTCGTCCGCTGGCGCTCAAGACGGCGGGAGGGCGCTGATGGTCGTTCGCCGTCGTCCGCAACGCGGTCATCGCTATACCGAAAGTCCGGTGCTGGAACTGGCGCTGCAAGGCTGGCGCTCGCGCATGGTTGGCCTGTTGCTGATGGCCGCGCTATTCGCCCTGATCATTCGCGCCTTCTATTTGCAAGTGATCCAGAACGATTTCCTGCAGGAAAAGGGCGATTCCCGCTATCGCCGCGACATCGAGGTATCGGCCTCGCGCGGGCGCATCGTCGACCGCCACGGCGACATGCTGGCGGTGTCGACGCCGATGCAGTCGATCTGGGCCATTCCCGCCGATGCGCGGACCATGACGGCGACGCAGAAGCAGCAACTGGCCGGCATGCTGGAGATGACTGCGCGCGAACTGGATGGCCGGATCGCCGCCGACAAGAATTTCGTCTACCTCCGCCGTCAGGTTTCGCCGGAAAGCGGCGAGCGCATCGCCGCGCTCAAGCTACCGGGCATCCACCAGGAAAAGGAATACCGCCGTTTCTATCCGGCCGGCGACATGACGGCGCACATCGTCGGTTTCACCGGCGTCGACGACAAGGGCCTGGAAGGCGTCGAACTGGCCTTCCAGCAGAGCCTGCTCGGGCGGCCCGGCAACCGCACGGTGATTCGCGACCGGCGCGGCAATATTGTCGAGGATGTCGGCGCCATGCGGCCGCCGCAGGATGGCAAGGACATCCGCCTGGCGCTCGATTCGAAAATACAGTACCTGGCCTACAGTCAATTGAAGGCGACCGTCGACGCGCACCGCGCCAAGGCCGGCGGCGCCGTCGTCATCGACGCCCGCAGCGGGGAAATCCTGGCCCTCGCCAACTGGCCGGCCTACAACCCGAACAACCGGCAGAACCTGTCCGGCGCGCCGCTGCGCAATCGCGCCATCACCGACGCCTTCGAACCCGGCTCGGTGCTGAAGCCCTTTATCGCCGCCCTGGCGCTGGAACAGGGCAAGCTCACCATCAATACGCCGATCCACACCGAGCCGGGGCGGATGACCCTCAACGGCGCGACCATTACCGATCCCTATCCGCATGGCGTCTTGACCGTTGCCGGCGTTATCCAGAAATCGTCCAACATCGGCTCCGCCAAAATCGCCCTCGGCTTCTCGCCGCGCGAGATGTGGGAGTTGTACGACAAGCTCGGTTTCGGCCAGACGCCCAGCCTCGGCTTTCCCGGCGAGATTGGTGGCCGCCTGCGGCCGTGGAAAAGCTGGCGGCCCATCGAGCAGGCGACCATGTCTTACGGTCACGGCATTTCCGTCAGTCTGATCCAGTTGGCGCGCGCTTACACCGTGTTCGCCAACGATGGCGAGGTGATGCCGCTCTCCCTGTTGCAAGTCGATGAGATGCCGGTGCGCGGCGAACGTGTCTTTTCCCCCCAGACCGTGCGCGAAACCCGACTGATGCTGGAAATGGTCGTGCAGCCGGGCGGCACCGCGCCGCGCGCGCGCGTCGCCGGCTACCGGGTCGGCGGCAAGAGCGGCACCGCCTACAAAATCGAGGACGGCGCCTATGCCCGCAAATACGTTGCTTCCTTCGTCGGCGTCGCGCCCATCAGCGACCCGCGCCTGGTCATCGCCGTCATGATCGACGAGCCCTCGCTCGGCCATTACGGCGGCGATGTTGCTGGCCCCGCATTTTCGCGCATCGCCGCCGGCGCCCTGCGCAGCCTCGGCGTGCCGCTTGACGCGCCGCTTCAGTTGGCCGCCGCCGACAGCGGCAAGGAGCCGCTATGAGTACGGCGTACGACCTGATCGACGCGCTCGGCGTCGCCCTGAGTGGCGCCGCGGACGATAGCCGCCAAGTGCGCCCGGGCGATTTGTTCATCGCCTATCCCGGCGATCTGGCCGACGGCCGCCGCTATATCGCCGACGCCATCGAGCGCGGCGCCGCCGCCGTGCTCTGGCAGCCGGGCGGCGATTTCGTCTGGGATGCGGCGTGGCAACTGCCCAATCGCCCGGTCGAGGACCTGCGCCCGCTGGCCGGGCCGCTCGCCCACGCCATTTACGCCCATCCGAGCGAATCCCTGTCGCTTATTGCCATCACCGGCACCAATGGCAAGACCACCGTTAGCCAGTGCCTGGCCCAGGCGTATGCCAAGCCCTGCGCCATTATTGGCACGCTCGGCGCGGGTTTTCCCGGCGAACTGGCCGAAACCGGCTTCACCACGCCGGAAGCGACGGTGCTGATGCGCTGCCTCGCCGAATTCCGCGCCCGCGGAGCCGCCGCCTGCGCCCTGGAGGCCAGTTCCATCGGCATCGAGGAGGGGCGGCTGAACGGCGCCCGCGTCGATGTGGCGGTATTCACCAATATCACCCGCGATCATCTCGATTATCACGGCAGCATGGAAGCCTACGCGGCGGCCAAGGAAAAACTGTTCCGCTGGCCGCGCCTGCGCACCGCCGTCGTCAATCTCGACGATGCGCTCGGGCCGCGCCTGGCCGCCGAAACCACCGCCCTGCGCGTGCTCGGCTACGGCATTGGCGGCGAGCGCCGCGATTTCTTTGCCCAGGTGCGCGCCGAAAATCTGGAGGAAACGCCGTTCGGCCAGCGTTTCACGCTGATCCTGCCGAATGGACGCGGCACCGTCGATAGCACCCTGGTCGGTCGCTACAACGTTTCCAACCTGTTGGCCGTGGCCGCCGTGCTGCACGACGCCGGTTTGGCGGCGGCCGATGTCGTCCGCCGTCTGGCCGAACTGACGCCGCCGCCGGGGCGCATGCAGCGGCTCGGCGGCAATGGCGAGCCGCTGCTGGTCATCGACTATGCCCACACGCCGGATGCCCTGGACAACGCGCTGGCCGCGCTGCGCGCCGTGGCTGACGGGCGCGGCGGCCGGCTGGCCGTGGTTTTCGGCTGCGGCGGCGACCGCGATCGCGGCAAGCGTCCGCAAATGGCCGAAGTCGCCTGCCGCCGCGCCGACCGCGTGCTGGTGACCAGCGACAATCCGCGCGGCGAGGCGCCGGCGGCCATCGTCGCCGACATCATGGCCGGCCTCACCCATGGCGAAGCTGAAATCGACCGTGCGGCGGCCATCGTCAGGGCGGTGCGCGAGGCCGACGCGCGCGACGTCATCCTGCTGGCCGGCAAGGGACATGAGGCTTATCAGGAAATCGCCGGCATCCGTTATCCCTTCTCCGACATCGAAGAAGCGCAAAAGGCGCTGGCCGCGCGGCGCGGCGACGATAGCCAGGAGGTCGCCGCATGAACTGGCTGCTTTCCCGCGTCGCGAGTGTCACCGGCGGCCGTCTGATCGGCGCCGACACAGCCCTGCACGGCGTCAGCACCGACACGCGCGGCGTGCGCCCCGGTCAGTTGTTCATCGCCCTGCGCGGCGAGCGTTTCGACGCCCACAATTTTCTCGCCCAGGCCGTCGCCGCTGGCGCCGCCGCCCTGCTGGTCAGTGACGAAACGAAGCTGCCGGCGGAGGCGCCGGCCGTCGTCGTCGCCGATACCCGGCTTGCCCTCGGCGCCCTGGCTGGCGCCTGGCGGGCGGCGTTGGCGCTGCCGTTGATCGCCGTCACCGGCTCCAATGGCAAGACGACGACCAAGGAAATGATCGCCGCCATCCTCAAGGCCGCCGTTGGCGAGGCGGCAGTGCTGGCGACGCGCGGCAATTTCAACAACGACATCGGCCTGCCGCTGACCCTCTTGGAACTGCATGCTGGCCATCACGCGGCGGTGATCGAGCTGGGCATGAATCATCCCGGCGAGATCGGCTATCTGACGGGCGTGGCGAAGCCGACGGTGGCGCTGGTGACCAACGCCCAGCGCGCCCACCTCGCCGGCATGGGCGATCTCGACGAGGTGGCCCGCGAAAAAGGCAGCATTTTCTCCGGCCTTGCCGCCGACGGTATTGCCGTCATCAATGCCGATGACGTCCATGCTGGCCTCTGGCGCGAAATGGCGGCGCCCCATGCCGTGCGCAGTTTCGCCATCGACCGCGACGCCGATGTGCGCGGCCATGTCCGCCTGCATGGCCTGAGCACCGAACTGACGCTGACATCCGCTGCCGGCGAGGCGACGCTCAAGCTCTCCGTCCCCGGCCGGCACAATGCCCGCAACGCCGTGGCCGCCGCCGCCGCCTGCCTCGCCGCCGGCCTGCCGCTGGCCGCCGTGGTTGCCGGCCTGGCATCCTTTGCTGGCGTCAAGGGCCGCCTGCAACGGCGCGCTGGGCGCAAGGGGGCGGAAATTCTCGACGACACCTACAACGCCAATCCCGATTCGGTGCGCGCCGGCATCGACGTGCTGGCCGCCACCATCGGTCGCAAGATTCTCGTCCTCGGCGACATGGGCGAAATCGGCGAAACCAGCGGCCAGTGCCATGACGAGATCGGCGGTTATGCCAGGAGCCAGGGCATCGACCGCCTGTTCGCGCTGGGCGAGGCGAGCCGCCAGGCGGTGCGCAATTTCGGCGAGGGCGCCCGCCATTTCTGCCAGGTGGAAAAGCTGCTCGCCGCCGTGGACAAGGAACTGGGGCCGGAAACCACCGTGCTGGTCAAAGGCTCGCGCTTCATGAAGATGGAACGGGTGGCCGACGCGCTCGCCGCCGCCCCGGAGGAGAAGGACTAATGCTGCTCGCGCTGGCGCAATGGCTCGCCCAGGATATTCGCTTTTTCAATGTCTTCAATTACATCACGCTGCGTACCGTGCTGGCGGCGATGACGGCCTTGCTCATTTCCTTCGCCGCCGGGCCGCGCGTCATCCGCTGGCTGGCGGCGAAAAAAATCGGCCAGGCGGTGCGTACCGATGGGCCACAGACCCATCTCGTCAAATCCGGCACGCCGACCATGGGCGGCGTGCTGATCCTCATCGCCATCGGCATCACGACCCTGCTCTGGGGCGACCTCTCCAACAAATACGTGTGGACCGTGCTGGTGGTCACCCTCGGCTTCGGCATCGTCGGCTGGTACGACGACTGGAAGAAGGTGGTGTACCGCGACCCGAACGGCCTCTCCGCCCGCTGGAAATTTTTCTGGCAATCGGCGCTCGGCATCGGCGCCGCGCTGTTCCTCGCTTATTCCGGCGCGCCAGCGCAGACCGAACTGATCGTGCCCTTTTTCAAATCCGTCGCCTATCCGCTGGGCATCGTCGGCTTCATCGTGCTGACCTATTTCGTCATCGTCGGCACCAGCAATGCGGTCAATCTGACCGACGGCCTCGACGGCCTGGCCATCATGCCAACCGTCATGATTGCCGGCGCTTTCGTGCTTTTCGCCTACGTCACCGGCCACGCCATTTACGCCAAATACCTGCTCATTCCCCATGTGCCGGGCGCTGGCGAATTGTGCATCCTGCTCGGCGCCATCGCCGGGGCCGGCCTTGGCTTTTTGTGGTTCAACGCCTATCCGGCCGAGGTTTTCATGGGCGATGTCGGCGCCCTGGCGCTGGGCGCCGCGCTTGGCACCGTCGCCGTCATCCTGCGCCAGGAAATCGTGCTGCTCATCATGGGCGGCGTTTTTGTCGTCGAAACCCTGTCGGTGATGCTGCAGGTCACCTGGTTCAAGTACACCCGGAAAAAATTCGGCGAGGGCCGGCGCATTCTGCGCATGGCGCCGCTACACCACCATTTCGAACAGAGCGGCTGGAAGGAAACGCAAGTCGTCGTCCGCTTCTGGATCATTACCATCATGCTCGTGCTGATCGGGCTGTCTACCTTGAAGCTGCGCTAACCATGGACCTCCAGGGCAAACGGGCGGTCGTGGTCGGGCTTGGCGAGTCCGGGCTGGCCATGGCCAAGTGGCTGCATCGCCAGGGCGCTGGCGTGCGCGTCGTCGATTCGCGCGCCACGCCGCCCAATGCCGAGGCCCTGTTCCAGGCGGCGCCGGATGCCGAACTGGCGGCCGGGCCGTTCGCCGCCGCCGCCTTCGCCGATGCCGACCTGGTGGCCCTGTCGCCGGGCGTCGCCAAGGCCACGCCGGTCATCGCCGAACTGGCCGTGCCGGTGATTTCGGAAATCGAATTATTCGCCGCCGCGACGCGCGCCCTGGCCCCGGCGAGCAAAATCCTCGCCATCACGGGCAGCAATGGCAAGAGCACGACCACGGCGCTGGCCGCGCATCTGCTCAACGGCGCCGGCATTCCCGCCGTCGCTTGCGGCAATCTTTCGCCGTCGGCGCTCGATGCGCTGATGGCGGCGCTCGATGCCGACGCCCTGCCGGCGGCCTGGGTGGTCGAACTGTCCAGTTTTCAACTGGAAACGACGCATTGCCTGAATGCCGCCGCCGCCACCGTGCTCAATGTCACGGAAGACCATCTCGACCGCTACGACGGCAGCCTGGCCGACTACGCCGCCGCCAAGGCGCGCGTTTTCCAGGGCCAGGGCGCGATGATTTTGAATCGCGACGACGACTGGTCGATGGCCAATGGCCGCTGCGGGCGGCGCATCGTCACCTTCGGCCTGAACCCGCCGCCGCGCGCCGCCGATTACGGCCTCAGCGACGGCGCCATCGCCCGCGGCCAGGAAATTCTCGTCGCCCTCGCCGATCTGCGTCTGGCCGGTCTGCACAACGCCGCCAATGTCATGGCCGCGCTGGCTTTGTGCGAAGCCTTTGGCACCGTGCCGGCGGATCTGCTCGCCCCGCTGAAAACTTTTCGCGGCCTGCCGCATCGCGTTGAGACGGTGGCCGAGATCGGCGGCGTGCTTTACGTCGACGATTCCAAGGGCACCAATGTTGGCGCCACGTTGGCCGCCATCGCCGGCATGGGCCGGCCGGTCGCCGTTATTCTCGGCGGCGACGGCAAGGGCCAGGATTTTGCGCCGCTCGCCCCGGCGCTGGCGCGGCATGGCCGCGCCGTGGCTTCGATTGGCCGCGACGCGCCGCGCATCGAAGCGGCCATCGCCGCTTGCGGCTTGCCGCTGCGCCGTTGCGCCGACATGACCGAAGCCGTGACTTGGCTGGCCGGCCAGGCTATTGCCGGCGACTGCGTGCTGCTCTCGCCGGCCTGCGCCAGCCTCGATATGTATCGCGACTACGCTCAGCGCGCCGCGGCTTTCATCGCCGCCGTCGGGGAACTGCCATGCTGATCGCGGCGCTCGACGCTCCCCGCCGGCAACTGGCCGAAATCGACCACGCCCTCCTGTGGAGCGCGCTGCTCTTGCTGTTCGCCGGTCTGGTGATGGTTTATTCGGCCTCGATCGCCATTGCCGAGGGCAATCGTTTCACCAACAATCAGCCGGCCTATTTTCTCGTGCGCCACGGCGTTTTTTTGTGCATCGCCCTGGTCGCCGCCGCTGCCGCTTTTCAGGTGCCGCTGACGCTGTGGCAGAAATGCGCGCCCTGGCTGTTCCTGGTCGGCGTCGTGCTGCTTGTCATCGTGCTGATTCCCGGCATCGGGCGCGACATCAATGGCGCCCGCCGCTGGCTGTCGCTCGGCTTCGCCAATTTCCAGCCGTCCGAATTGATGAAGCTGTTCGTCGTGCTCTACGCGGCCGACTACACGGTGCGCAAAATCAATGTCATGCACAAGCTGGGGCAGGCTTTTCTGCCGATGTTCGGGGCCATGGCCGTGGTCGGCATGCTGCTGTTGAAGGAGCCGGATTTCGGCGCCCTCGTCGTCATCATCGTCGTCGCCATGGGCATCCTTTTCCTCGGCGGCCTCAAGGCGCGCCTATTCACCCTGCTGATCATCGGCCTGCTGGTCGCCTTCACGATCCTGATCATCGTCTCGCCCTACCGCCGTGACCGCATTTTCGGCTTCATGGACCCGTGGGCCGACGCCTACGGGCGCGGTTACCAGTTGTCGCATGCGCTGATCGCCTTTGGCCGTGGCGAATTATTCGGCGTCGGCCTCGGCGGCTCGGTCGAAAAGCTGTTCTACCTGCCGGAAGCGCATACCGATTTCCTGCTCGCGGTGATTGCCGAGGAGCTTGGCTTCGTCGGCGTGCTGACGGTGATCCTGCTGTTCGCCGTGCTCGTCCAGCGCGCCTTCGCCATCGGCCGCCAGTGCGTGCAGCTCGACCGCCTCTATCCGGCGCTGGTGGCGATGGGCATCGGCATCTGGCTGGGCGTCCAGTCCTTCGTCAACATGGGCGTCAACATGGGTCTCCTGCCGACCAAGGGACTGACCCTGCCGTTGATGAGCTTCGGCGGCTCCGGCCTCTTCGCCAACTGCGTGACCCTCGCCATTCTCCTCCGGGTGGATTGGGAAAACAGGCAGCTCATGCGCGGAGGAAAACTATGACTGCGTTGGCGCTGCCTGTTTCGTCGCAGGCTAACTTGCGCAGCAAGTTAAGGGCGCAGCCCGGCCGGAGACAAAATCGCCAATTGATGCGCGGAGGCAAATTATGAGGCCAATGCGCTTTGAGGCAGCTCCTTTCAAGGAGGCTCATCATGTCTAAAACCATCCTGGTCATGGCTGGCGGCACCGGCGGGCACATCTTTCCGGCGCTGACTGTCGCCCACAAGATGCGCAATGCCGGGTGGCGGGTGGTCTGGCTGGGCAGTCCGGAGGGCATGGAGGCGCGGCTGGTGCCGCAGCACGGCTTCGAGATGGCCTGGGTGCGCTTCGCGGCGCTGCGCGGCAAGGGGCTTTTGCGCAAACTGCTGCTGCCGCTCAATCTGCTGCGCGCTTTCTGGCAGGCTTTGCAGGCGCTGCGTCAGGCGCGGCCGGACGTGGTGCTCGGCATGGGCGGCTATATCTCCTTCCCTGGCGGCATGATGGCGGCTCTGACCGGCGTGCCGCTGGTGCTGCACGAGCAGAATGCCGTGGCCGGGCTGGCCAATCGCGTCCTGGCCGGCGTCGCCGACCGCATCGTCACCGGCTTTCCGGGAACCCTGGCCAAGGGCCGCTGCCTGGGTAATCCGGTGCGCGACGAGGTGGCCGCGCTGGCGCCGCCGGTCGAGCGTTTTACCAAGCGCGAGGGCGCCCTGCATCTGCTGGTCATCGGCGGCAGTCTCGGCGCGCAAGCCCTGAACGAGGCGGTGCCGCAAGCCATGGCGCAATTGCCGGCCAACGAGCGGCCGTGCATCGTGCATCAGGCCGGCGAGAAGATGATTGAGGCTCTGAAAGCCAATTACGCGGCGGCCGGCGTCGAGGCCGATTGCCTGCCCTTCATCGAGGACATGGCCAGCGCCTATGCCTGGGCTGATCTGGTCATCTGCCGCGCTGGCGCGCTGACCATCGCCGAACTGGCGGCGGCGGGCGTGCCCGGCGTCCTGGTGCCCTTCCCGCACGCGGTGGATGACCACCAGACCGCCAATGCCCGTTATCTGGTCAGTATCGGCGGCGCTTTCCTGCTGCCGCAGGAGGAATTGAGCGCCGACAGCATCGCCCTGATCCGCAATTACAGCCGCCACCAATTGCTGGAAATGGCGGAGAAGGCGCGCAGTCTGGCGCGGCCCGAGGCCGCTTCCGAGTTGGCGGATATCTGCGCCGAGGCGGCGAAATGAACACGAAAGACAGGACATGAAACACAAGGTCAAAAATATCCATTTCGTCGGCGTCGGCGGTTCGGGCATGAGCGGCATCGCCGAGGTGCTGGCCCATCTCGATTTCACGGTCAGCGGTTCCGACCTCGCCGCCAGCGCCACGACGCGCCGTTTGCAGGACGAGGGCGTCAAGGTGACGATCGGCCATGATGCCGCCAATATCGGCGGCGCCGACGCCGTCGTGGTGTCGACGGCGGTCAAGGCCGATAACCCGGAAGTGGTCGCCGCCCGCGCGCGCAAAATCCCGGTCGTGCCGCGCGCCCAGATGCTGGCCGAACTGATGCGCCTGAAGCGCGGCATCGCCATCGCCGGCACGCACGGCAAAACCACCACCACCAGTCTGGTCACCAGCATCCTGGCGGCGGGCGGCGCCGATCCGACCTTCGTCATCGGCGGCCGGCTGAACGCCGCTGGCGCCAATGCCCGCCTCGGCAGGGGCGATTTTCTCGTAGCCGAGGCCGACGAGTCCGACGCCTCCTTTCTGTTCCTGTCGCCGGTGGTATCGGTGGTCACCAATATCGACGCCGACCACATGGAGACCTATGGCCACGATTTCGCGCGCCTGAAGGGGGCTTTCACCGATTTTCTCAATCGCCTGCCGTTTTACGGCGTCGCCATTCTCTGCGCCGACGACCAGAATGTGCGCGAAATCATGCCGCAGGTCAGCCGCCAGATTGTCACCTACGGCCTGACGCCGGATTGCAATTTCTACGCTGAAAACATCGTCGCCGACGGCTGCCGCATGCACTTTGACTGCGTGCGCGTCAATAGCCGCACCAGCCGCCTGCCGATCACCCTCAACACGCCGGGCCGGCACAATGTGCTCAACGCCCTGGCGGCGATCGCCGTCGCCAGCGAGGTGCAGATTGACGATGCCGCCATCGTCGCGGCCCTGGCCGAATTCAGCGGCGTCGGTCGGCGCTTCCAGCGTTACGGCGAGGTGGCATTGCCGGCGGGCGGGGGCTTCACGCTGATCGACGATTACGGCCATCATCCGGCGGAAATGGCTGCGACCCTGGCCGCCGCCCGCGACGCTTTTCCCGGCCGGCGCTTGTTGCTGGCTTTCCAGCCGCACCGCTACACACGCACCCGCGATTGTTTCGAGGATTTCGTCAAGGTCCTGAGCGGCGTTGATGCGCTCTGTCTGGCCGAAGTCTATGCCGCTGGCGAGGCGCCCATCGTCGCCGCCGACGGTCGCTCGCTGGCGCGCGCTGTGCGCGTCGCCGGCAAGGTCGAGCCGGTGTTCGTCGAGGACATCGCGGCGCTGCCGGCAACGATCATGGAAGTCGCCCGCGACGGCGACGTGGTGTTGATCATGGGCGCCGGCTCCATCGGCGCCGTGGCGGGCCGGCTGACGGAGGGGCAATGAAAAGTTTCGGCAAAGTGGCGGTGCTGTTCGGCGGAACTTCCGGCGAGCGCGAGATTTCCCTGAATAGCGGCGCGCGCGTGCTGGCCGCCCTGCAAGGGCAGGGCATCGACGCCCAGGGCTTCGATCCGGCGCGCGAACCGTTGGCCGCGCTCAAGGCTTACGACCGCGTTTTCATCGCCCTGCATGGACGCTACGGCGAGGATGGCACGATCCAGGGGGCGCTTGAATTGCTGCGCATCCCCTATACCGGCTCCGGCGTCCTGGCTTCGGCGCTGGGCATGGACAAATTCCGCAGCAAGCTCCTCTGGCAGGCCGCCGGCCTGCCGGTTCCCGATTACGCGCTGCTCGCCGCCGACAGCGATTTCGCCGCCGTCGAGGCGGCGCTCGGCCTGCCGCTGTTCGTCAAGCCGGCGCGCGAAGGCTCGTCGATCGGCATCAGCAAGGTCGAGGCGCCCGGCGCGCTGGCCGCGGCCCATGCCGAGGCGGCTCGCCACGATGCGCTGGTGCTGGCCGAGCGCGCCATTCTGGGCGGCGAATACACGGTCGGCATCGTCGGCGGTGAAACGCTGCCCATCGTCAAGATTGAGCCGGCAACTGGCTGGTACGACTACGAGGCCAAATATAACCGCGACGACACGCGCTATCTCTGCCCCTGCGGCTTGCCGCCGGAGCAGGAGGCGGAAATCCGCCGTCAGGCGCTGGAAGCTTTCCGCCTGCTCGGCGGGCGCGGCTGGGGGCGGGTCGATTTCCTGATGGACGAGGCCGGCCAACATTACTTCCTGGAAGTGAATACCGCGCCGGGCATGACCGATCACTCGCTGTTGCCGATGGCCGCCCGCGCCGCCGGCATGGACTACCCGGCGCTGGTGCGGCGCGTGCTCGAACTGGCCGCCAACGACTGAGACGATGAATGTGGCACAAAGCACACCTGCTCAACGCCCTGGCCGATCTGCTGCTCTTGGCGGGCACAGCGGTTCTGCTGGCGGCCGGCGCCGTCTGGCTGGCGCGCGTGCCGGCCTGGCCGGTTGCGCGGGTGGATTTCGCCGAAGCGCTGGTCAACACCCGGCGCGCGGAAGTGGAACAGGTGCTGCAACCGGCGCTCAAGGGCAATTTTTTCAGCGTCAATCTGGACACGGCGCGCACCGCGCTGGAGCGCCTGCCCTGGGTGCGCAAGGCGGAGGTGCGGCGGGTCTGGCCGGCGCGCCTGCTCGTGCGGGTCGAGGAACATCGCGCCGCGGCGCGCTGGGGCGAAGGGCGGGGCGAGCTGGTCAACAGCTATGGCGAGGTATTCGTCGCCCTGAGCAGCGCCGAGCGGCTGGCGGCCTTGCCGCTACTGCACGGGCCGGCGGGAACGGCGCCGGAAGTGCTGGCCCGCTACGCCGATCTGGTTGGCCGCTTCGCGCCCCTCGGCGAGCGGCCGGCGCAATTGCTGCTGACGCCGCGCCTGGCCTGGCAACTGAAACTGGCCAGCGGCATGGCGCTGAATCTTGGCCGCGAACAGCCCAAGGCGCCGTTGAGCGCGCGCTTGCAGCGTTTCATCGCGGTCTGGCCGCAGACCATCGGCAAGCTGGCGGCGCGTCCGGAAAAGGTCGATTTGCGGTATCCGAATGGTTTTGCCATGCGTCTTGCGGGCGAGGGGAAGGGAAATTAGAAACATGAGCAGGGATAACAAGGATTTGATCGTCGGACTGGATATCGGCACCTCGAAAACCCTCGCGCTGGTCGCCGAGATCGATGCCGAGGGCCATCTCAACGTGATCGGCATGGGTTCGCAGGATTCGCGCGGCTTGAAAAAGGGCGTCGTGGTCAATATCGAGGAAACCGTGCACGCCATCAGCCGGGTGATCCAGGAAGTCGAACTGATGGCCGACTGCAAGGTGCGCGAGGTGTATACCGGCATCGCTGGCAGTCACATCAAGAGCTTCAACTCCAACGGCATGGTGGCGATCAAGGACAAGGAAGTGACCCAGGCCGACATCGAGCGCGTCATCGAAACGGCCAAGGCGATGCCAATACAAGCCGAGCAGGAAATCCTGCACATCCTTCCTCAGGAATTTGTCATCGACGGCCAGGACGGTATCCGCGAGCCGATCGGCATGAGCGGCATGCGTCTGGAAGTAAAGACTCACATCGTCACCGGCGCCGTCTCGGCGGCCCAGAATATCGTCAAGTGCGTGCGCCGCTGCGGCCTGGAGGTGAATGATTTGGTGCTGCAACCGCTGGCTTCCAGCTATGCCGTGCTCTCCGAGGACGAAAAGGAGCTTGGCGTCTGTCTGGTCGATATCGGCGGCGGCACCACCGATCTCGCCGTGTGGACCCAGGGCGCGATTCGCCATACCTCGGTGATTCCCATTGCCGGCGACCAGGTCACCAACGACATCGCCATGGCCCTGCGCACGCCGACGCGCGAGGCCGAGGACATCAAGTGCAAATACGGCTGCGCCTTGCCGCAGATGGCCGATGCCGATGCCCATATCGACGTGGCCGGCGTCGACGAACGGCCAAGCCGCAAGCTGTCGCGCAAGGCGCTGGCCGACGTGATCCAGCCGCGCGTCGAGGAACTCTACGAATTGATCCAGAACGAGTTGCGCCGTGCCGGCTTCGAGGACGTGCTGTCCTCCGGCATCGTGCTCACCGGCGGCGCCAGCGTGATGCCGGGCATGGTCGAACTGGGCGAGGAAATTTTTCACATGCCGGTGCGTCTGGGCAGCCCCAAATACGCCGGCAGTCTGGCCGACGTGGTGCAAAGCCCGCGCTTCGCCACCGCCTGCGGCTTGCTGCTCGAAGCCCAGGCACAGCGTCGGCGCGGCCAGAAGATTCAGGAAAAGCAGGGGTTTACCGACATCCTGCGGCGCATGAAGTCGTGGTTGGCAAAGAATTTTTGATTGCATCTGGCAAGCTTTTTCAGAGGAGGTAGTAAGTCATGTTTGAAATCATCGACAAGGAAGAAAGCGGCACCATCATCAAGGTGTTCGGCGTCGGCGGGGCCGGCGGGAATGCTATCGAGCACATGATTCGCGAAGGGGTCAACGGCGTCGAATTCGTCGCCGCCAATACCGATGCCCAGGCGCTGGCGCGCAATACCGCGCCGAACCGCCTGACGCTCGGCGGCAGCGGTCTGGGCGCCGGCGCCAAGCCGGAGAAGGGGCGGGAAGCGGCGCACGAGCATCGCGACGAGATCCGCGCCAATCTCGAAGGCGCGCACATGGTCTTCATCACCGCCGGCATGGGCGGCGGCACCGGCACCGGCGCCGCCCCGGTGGTCGCCGAGGTGGCCCGCGAAATGGGCGTGCTGACCGTCGGCGTGGTCACCAAGCCCTTCTCCTTTGAAGGCGGCAAGCGCATGAAGGCCGCCGAGGCCGGCATCGCCGAATTGACCAAGCATGTCGATTCGCTGATCGTCATCCTCAACGACAAGCTGATGGAAGTCATGGGCGATGACGCTGATGCCGACGCCTGCTTCAAGGCGGCTGACGACGTGCTGAAAAACGCGGTCGGCGGCATTGCCGAAATCATCAACTACCCCGGCATGATGAACGTCGATTTCGAGGACGTGCGCACGGTCATGGGCGAACCGGGCCGCGCCATGATGGGTTCTGCCGCCGTTTCCGGCGTCGACCGCGCCCGTCTCGCCGCCGAGCAGGCGGTTGCCTCGCCGCTGCTGGAAGGCGTCAATCTGAACGGCGCGCGCGGCGTGCTGGTCAACATCACCGCATCCAAGGGCAACCTGAAGATGAAGGAATATTACGAGGTGATGAACGCCATCAAGAGCTTCGCCGCCGAGGATGCCCACATCATCGTCGGCGCCGTCTATGACGAGTTGATGGGCGACGCCCTGCGCGTCACCGTGATCGCCACCGGCCTCGGCCAGGCCGCTGTCGCCAGGCGGCAAAGCTTCGAGGTCGTCAATACCCCGGTGATTCAGGCGACCGGCACCAGCGACGCTGTTGCGTTCGGCAATCTGCCGCAGATCGACTACGCCCAGATCGCCGAAGTGCCGGCCGTGGTGCGCAAGCGCAATGCCACCGTCGAGGCGCTGACCAACAGCGGCGTCGATCGCTACGACATCCCGGCCTTCCTGCGCAAGCAGGCGGATTGAGGCGTCGCGCCTTCTCTGAAAAAGGGGAGCGCCGTGCTACAATACGGCGCTTTCCCCAGACACTTTCTAGGCATCCGGCATGCTCAAGCAACGCACCTTGAAGTCCGTGATCCGCGCCTCCGGCGTCGGCCTGCACGGCGGTTTCAAGGTCAACATGACCCTGCGCCCGGCTGCCCCGGATAGCGGCATCGTTTTTCGTCGCACCGATCTGCCGGAACCGGTGGATATTCCCGCTGCCGCCCTCCTGGTTGGCGATACGCGCATGTGTTCCTGCCTGGAAAAGGACGGTGTCAAGGTTGGCACCATCGAGCACCTGATGTCCGCCTTCGCCGGACTCGGTATCGACAACGCCTGGGTCGATCTGGATGCGCCGGAAGTGCCCATCCTCGACGGCTCGGCCGCGCCCTTCGTGTTCCTCATCCAGTCCGCCGGCATCGAGGAGCAGAACGCCGCCAAGCAATTTATTCGCGTCACCCGTCCGGTCGAGGTCCGCGACGGCGACAAGTGGGCGCGTTTTGAACCTTACGACGGCTACAGCCTGACTTTTTCCATCATTTTCAACCATCCGGCCATCGACAAGTCGGCGCAGCGCGCCGAGATCGACTTTGCCCGTCATTCCTACATCCGCGAAGTCGCCCGCGCCCGCACCTTCGGCTTCATGCAGGAAGTCGAATACCTGCGCGAGCACGGTCTGGCGCTCGGCGGCGGTCTGGAAAACGCCATCGTCCTCGACGAATTCCGCGTCCTCAACCAGGACGGCCTGCGCTACGGCGACGAATTCGTCAAACACAAGATTCTTGACGCGGTGGGCGATCTCTATCTGATCGGCCATCCGCTGCTCGCCGCCTATTCCTCGCACAAGGGCGGCCACGCGCTGAACAATCTCCTCGCCCGCGAACTGCTCAACCGGCAGGATGCCTGGGAAACGGTCAGCTTCGCCGACGCCGCCACGGCGCCCGCCGGCATCACCCGCTGGCTGACCCAGGCCGCTTGATCGCCGATGTGGCTGCTGCGCCTTCTGGCAGTCATTCTGCTCATTGCCATCGGCGCTGGCCTCGTGCTTTACGCTCTGACCCGGGATCGTTCCTGGCTGGCGCTGTCCTGGCGCCTGTTTCGCTGGGGCATCGTCTTTGCGCTGATCGTATTCGCCCTGATGTTCGTCGAGCGCCTCGCCGTCATTCCGATCTGACGCGCCCCAGCAGCGCCGCCAGCGCATCTTTCAGCGAGCCGGCCGGCAGATCGCCATACACCGTTTCCAGACTGGCAACGGCTTGGGCGGAAAGCGACTTTGGCGGAACACTGGCTGGTCGCGCGGGCAGTTGCCGGGGTTGAACTTTTACCACCATGTCGCTACACTTAAATTTCGAACTGGATAAATCGTCGCACAAGCGCAGGCTCATCTGGCGCAACTTGGCGGCGACCGCGCCGTTTTCGGCGTGAATAATAAGAGTCCCCGACTTGTAATTGGCAACATGGGCGGCGTGCCGCAAACCTGCAGGAACGAGTGCCGCAAAGCGCTGGGAAAGCTTGAGCAGCAGTCTGGCATGAGCCATCAGCCGTGAGGTGTTGGCGTCGCTGTCGAGATACTGTTCTGGCCCTTGGTACATGGGAGGTATTTGCATGCAGATCATTCTGGTGTCCCGCCATTTTCGCACGGCGCGCACGATCGCCATTATGCCCCGGCATGTTCTTCTGGCGGCGGCTGGTTTCGTCGCGCTGGTGCTGTCCACCTCCCTGCTCTTGTCCTGGCTGTCGGTGCACTGGCGTCTGCCCCTGGTCGAGAATCTGGTCATGGATGTGTACCTGAAGGAAAGCCAGCGCATCGACGATCACGTCAGCAACAATCTGCGCCTGCTGGCCAACAGGCTGGGCGAACTGCAAGGGAAGCTGATGCAACTCGACAGCCTTGGCGGGCGCGTCGCCAGTCTGACCGACAGCAAGCCTGCGCCCGCCGCCGCCCCCGCCCCGGCCCTGGCGACCCTGCCGAACGTCTTGGCGCCGCGCGCAGGGCAGGGCGGCCCGTTCATGCCGGTGCCCCTGAATGCTACTGAATTGCAGCAGGAAATCGAGCGCCTGGCAGCCGCCGTCGACAATCGCGCGGCGGATCTGGAGGCGCTCGAATTCCAGTTGCTCGAAGAGCGGGTTCGCAATCGCCTGTTGCCGACCACGCTGCCGGTCAAGGCGGCCTATTTTGGCTCCTCCTTCGGCGTGCGCACTGATCCGATTGTCGGCGAGCAGGCTCGCCACGAGGGCATCGACTTCGTCGCCCCGGCCGGCACGCCTATCGTCGCCGCCGCCGATGGCGTGGTGCTGACGGCCGGGTTTCATCCGGAATTCGGCAATATGATCGACATCGATCACAGCGGCGGCCTGACTTCGCGTTATGCCCACCTCTCCCGCATCAATGTGGCGCCCGGCGCCCTGGTCAAGCATGGCGAGCGCATCGGCGCGGTTGGCAGCACTGGACGCTCGACCGGCCCGCATCTGCATTTCGAGGTGCGTATGCTCGGCGTGGCCCAGAATCCGGCGCTATTTCTCAAGCAGAACAGCGAGTTCGCGCGCTTCGCGCGGCGCTGATTCGCCGTCGGCGATCCTTCGTTTCCCGGCGCGCCGGGGTGGCATGCTAAAATCCGCATTTTGCCGCGCTTGGCGCCACCATTACGGATTGCGATGATTCCCGGCCTCCTCAAAAAGATTTTCGGCAGCCGCAACGAGCGGTTGATCAAACAATATTCCCAGACCGTCAAACGCATCAACGTCCTCGAGCCGACGCTGACGGGACTGAGCGACGCGGAGTTGCGGGCCAAGACGGACGAGTTCCGCCAGCGTCACGCCAATGGCGAAACGCTCGACGACCTGCTGCCGGAAGCCTTCGCCGTGGTCCGCGAGGCCGGCAAGCGCGAACTGGGCATGCGCCATTTCGATGTCCAGCTGATCGGCGGCATGGTGCTGCATTACGGCAAGATCGCCGAAATGCGCACCGGCGAGGGCAAGACCCTGGTCGGCACGCTGCCGGCCTACCTCAACGCCATTTCCGGCAAGGGCGTGCATGTCGTTACCGTCAACGACTATCTGGCCAGCCGCGATGCCGAGTGGATGGGGCGTCTTTACCGCTTCCTCGGTCTTTCCGTCGGCGTCAATCTGTCGCAGATGGAGCACGAGGCCAAGCAGGCGGCTTACGCCGCCGACATCACCTACGGCACCAATAACGAATTTGGTTTCGACTACCTGCGCGACAACATGGTATTCACCGCCGATCAGCGGGTGCAGCGCGGCCTCAATTTCGCCATCGTCGACGAGGTGGACTCGATCCTGATCGACGAGGCGCGCACGCCGCTCATCATTTCCGGCCAGGCCGACGACCATACCGAGCTTTACCGGCACATGAAGGACGTCGTGCCCAAGCTGACGCGGGCGGCCGAGGAGAAGGGCGAGGGCGATTACTGGGTGGATGAGAAGGGCCATCAGGTGCACCTCTCCGAAGCCGGCTACGAGCACGCCGAGGAACTGCTCGTCGAGCACGGCCTGCTGGCTGAAGGGGCCAGTCTGTATGACGCCGCCAACATCCTGTTGATGCACCACCTGAACGCCGCCCTGCGCGCCCTGACGCTGTTCCACAAAGATCAGCAGTATGTGGTGCAGAACGGCGAGGTGGTCATCGTCGACGAATTCACCGGCCGCCTGATGGCTGGCCGCCGCTGGTCGGACGGCCTGCACCAGGCGGTCGAGGCCAAGGAGGGGGTGAAAATCCAGGCCGAGAACCAGACCCTGGCCTCGATCACCTTCCAGAACTATTTCCGCATGTACGGCAAGCTCTCCGGCATGACCGGCACTGCCGACACCGAAGCCTACGAATTCCAGCAAATCTACGGCCTGGAAACCGTCGTCATCCCGACGCACATGCCGATGGTGCGCAAGGACATGAACGATCTGGTGTTCAAGACCGCCGACGAAAAGCACGCGGCGATCATCGCCGACATCCGCGACTGCCATAAGCGCGGCCAGCCGGTGCTGGTCGGCACGACCTCAATCGAGGCTTCGGAACTGCTCTCCGGCCTGCTCGCCAAGGAAAAACTGCCGCACTCGGTGCTCAACGCCAAGCAACACGCCCGCGAAGCCGAAATCGTCATCGAGGCCGGCCGGCCGGGGCAGATCACCATCGCCACCAACATGGCCGGCCGCGGCACCGACATCGTGCTCGGCGGCAATATCGACAAGGCCATCGCCGCCCTGCGCCACGACGAATCACAGTCGGAAGCCGAGCGCGAGGCGAAAATCGCCGCCCTGCGCGAGGAGTGGCAGAAGCTGCACGAGCAGGTGCTGGCCGCTGGCGGCCTGCACATCATCGGTTCCGAGCGCCACGAGTCGCGGCGCATCGACAACCAGTTGCGTGGTCGCTCCGGCCGTCAGGGCGATGCCGGTTCCTCGCGCTTCTATCTGTCGCTCGACGATCCGCTTCTGCGCATCTTTGCCGGCGAGCGCCTGCGCGCCATCATGGATCGCCTGAAAATGCCGGAGGGCGAGGCCATCGAGCATCCGCTCGTGACCCGTTCGCTGGAATCGGCGCAGCGCAAGGTGGAGGCCCGCAACTTCGATATCCGCAAGCAGTTGCTCGAATACGACGACGTCGCCAACGACCAGCGCCGGGTCATTTACCAGCAGCGCAACGAACTGCTGGAAACCCAGGACATTTCCGAAACCATTGAGGCCATGCGCGCCAGCGTCATTGCCAGCATTTTCCGCAGCCATGTGCCGGTCGACTCGGTCGAGGAACAGTGGGACATGCCGGCGCTGGAGAACGAACTGCGCGCGGAACTGCTGATCGAGGCGCCGGTCGTCCGCTGGTTTACGGACGAGCCGACCCTGTCCGACGACGAAATCCTCGCCCGCATCCAGCAGGGGGCCGACGAAACCTACCGGGCCAAGGTCGCCCTGGTCGGCGCCGAAACCTTTCAGCAATTCGAACACAATGTCATGCTGCAAAGCCTCGACACCAGTTGGCGCGAGCATCTGGCGGCGCTGGATCATCTGCGCCAGGGCATCCACCTGCGCGGCTACGCGCAGAAAAACCCGAAGCAGGAATACAAGCGCGAAGCCTTCGAATTGTTCGAGGGGCTGCTTGAGCGCGTCCGCCGCGAAGTGACCCGCATCGTCTTCACCGTGCAGATCCGCACCCCCGAGGACGTCGAGGAAACGGCGCCGCAAGCCGAGGTGCACAACGTCCGCTACCAGCACGCCAATTACGACGACGCGCTGGGCAACGAGGCCGGTGAAAACGCCAGTGCGGCGCCGCGCCAGCCCGTCCAGGCCGGCCCCAAGATCGGCCGCAACGATCCCTGCCCCTGTGGCTCCGGCAAGAAATACAAGCAGTGCCACGGCAAACTCAGTTGATGTCCCTTACCGCCGCTCGCCAGTCGACCTGGCGCGCGGCAACATGATTCCGAATCGTCCCCATGCCCGTCAATTACGCCACCCCTGCCGCCGATCAACTCTTGCCGGTCGCCGGCATCCGCCTTGGCGTCGCCGCGGCGGAAATCCGTAAGAAAAACCACCGCGACCTGACCCTGCTTGCGCTCGACGCCGGGTGTACCGTGGCCGGAGTGTTTACCAGCAACCGCTTTTGCGCCGCGCCGGTGCAATTGTGCCGCCAGCACCTCGCCGGCAGCGGGGAAATCCGCGCCCTGGTGATCAACACCGGCAATGCCAATGCCGGCACCGGCGAGCCGGGATGCCGCGCCGCCCAGGCGACTTGCGACGCGGTGGCCGGCCTCTTCGGCGTGGCGGCGGAGCAGGTGCTGCCTTTCTCCACCGGCGTCATTCTCGAACCGTTGCCGGTCGAGCGCCTCATCGCCGGCCTGCCGGCGGCCCAGGCCGATTTGCGCGGCGACAACTGGCACGCCGCCGCGCATGCCATCATGACCACCGACACCGTCGCCAAGGCCGCCTCGCGCAGCCTCGTCAGCAATGGCCGCAAGGTTGTCATCACCGGCATCTCCAAGGGCGCCGGCATGATCAAGCCGAACATGGCGACCATGCTCGGCTTCCTCGCCACCGACGCCGGCATCGCCCAGCCGCTGCTCGACCGTCTGGTCAAGGAGGCGGCGGATGCCTCCTTCAACTGCATCACCGTCGATGGCGACACCTCGACCAACGACTCCTTCGTCATGATCGCCAGCGGCCAATCCGGCGTCAGTTTCGCCAGCGAGGGCGACGCCGGCTGGGCCGAATTCAAGGCCGCGATCATTGCCGTGGCGATTGAATTGGCCCAAGCCATCGTGCGTGACGGCGAAGGTGCGACCAAGTTCATCACCGTCGCCGTCGAAGGCGGCAAGAATGTCGAAGAATGCCGCCAGGTCGGCTATGCCATCGGCCACTCGCCGCTGGTCAAGACCGCCTTCTTTGCCTCCGATCCCAACCTCGGGCGCATCCTGGCGGCCATCGGCTATGCCGGCATAGCCGATCTCGACGTCGACGCCGTCCGGGTCTGGCTCGACGACGTGCTGGTCGCCGAAGCGGGCGGTCGCGCCGCCACCTACCGCGAAGAGGACGGCGCCCGCGTCATGGCCGGCGCCGAAATCACCGTGCGCGTCAATCTCGGCCGCGGCCCTGCGGCGGCGCAGGTTTATACCTGCGACCTGTCCTACGACTACGTCAAGATCAACGCCGACTACCGCAGCTAGTCAAAACAGCCCGGACAATGCCAGCAAGCCCGCGAAAATGCGGGCTTTTTTGGCTGTGGCGAATGCTTTATGACTTTCGCCGTCAGCCGCAGACCGCCGCGCGCACGACCTCGGCCAGTTGTTCGGCCATTGCCGCGACTTCGCCGGCATCCTCGCCTTCGACCATGACGCGCAGCAGGGGTTCGGTGCCGGAGGCGCGCAGCAGTACCCGGCCACGGCCGTTCATCCGCGCTTCCACCGCCGCCAGTCCGGCGGCAATGCGGGCGTCGGTGCGCCAGGGGAAATCCTTGCTGATCGGCACGTTGATGAGTTTTTGCGGATAAAGCACCAGCCCGCCGAGGAGCGAACGCAGATCGCCGCCGTTTTGGCGCAGCGCGGCCAGCGTCTGCAAGGCGGCAATGGTGCCGTCGCCGGTGGTGTGGCGGTCGAGAGCGAGGATATGGCCGGAGTTCTCGCCGCCGTACAGCCAGCCCTTTTCGTTGAGCATTTCCAGCACATAGCGGTCGCCCACCGCCGCCCGGGCGAAAGGTACGCCCATCTTGGCCAGTGCGTGTTCGAGCGCGAGATTGCTCATCAGCGTGCCGGCGACGCCCTTGACCGGGGCCAGCCGGGCGCGGCTGCGGACAATGGCGTAGAGCACCTGGTCGCCGTCGTAGAGATTGCCTTCGGCGTCGACCATCTGGACGCGGTCGGCATCGCCGTCGAGGGCGACGCCGAGATCAGCGCCGTGGGCGATGACGGCCTCGGCCAGCGCCCTGGGCGCCGTGGCGCCGACGCCGTCGTTGATGTTCAGGCCGTTCGGCTGCACGCCGATACTGACGACCTCGGCGCCGAGTTCGTGGAAGATGCTGGGCGCCGTGTGGTAGGCCGCGCCGTGGGCGCAATCGACGACAATTTTCAGGCCGCGCAGATCGAGATCATTGGGGAAAGTGCTTTTGCAGAACTCGATGTAACGGCCGCGCGCATCCTCGATGCGGCGCACCCGCCCAAGGCCGTCCGCCGGCGCGCAGGCGATGGGCTGGTCGATCGCGGCTTCGATGGCGCGCTCGACCTCATCCGGCAGCTTCGTCCCTTGGGCGGAGAAAAATTTGATGCCGTTGTCTTGATACGGGTTGTGCGAGGCCGAAATAACGATGCCCGCCTGCAAGCGCAGCGCCCGCGTCAGGTAGGCGACCGCTGGCGTCGGCAGCGGCCCGGTCAGGATGACATCGACGCCCGCCGCCGAAAACCCGGCTTCGAGCGCCGATTCGAGCATGTAGCCGGAGAGCCGGGTGTCCTTGCCGATCAACACCTGTGGCCGCTCGCCAGCCGGCATCTGGCTTTCGCCGATGAGGACGCGGCCGGCGGCATAGCCCAGGCGCATGACGAAATCCGGTGTGATCGGTGTTGCGCCGACCCGTCCGCGCACCCCGTCGGTGCCAAAATATTTTCTGCTCATGGTGATTCTCCTTGATTTTCCTTGCCGCCTGGTTTCTCGACTCGCGCCCGCCTTTCCACCATTCTGGCGATCAGGGTATCCGCCACTGGCAGCAGCAAAAGGAGCAGCGAAAGGAGTAGCAAGGTTTTTTGATAACTGTTTAAGGCTTTATTGACACTCTGGCTGACGATGCTATTAACAAAATTGCCTAACAGCAATTCAGTCACGCTCTGCCGCCACAATTTTGAAAGATTTTCCTTGTCCAGGCCGGAAACATCGGAAATTTTCTTGTTGAACTCGTCCGTCACGTAATTGACAAGCGTTTCAGATGCCTTTTCCATGAACGGGACAGGCAGCTTGTTGATGAGGTCGCCAAGGCTGTTCGCCGCATCCGTATCCTTGAAACGCAGTTCGATCTCATTTTGCATTTGCCTTTTGAGCGCGGGCAGTGAGAGATTGCTGCCGACCTCCGGCGGGATATCCTGAAGAAATTCGAGCGCCGCTTGCTTGAAAGGCTGCAAGAGGACGTTGACGACGCCCTCGTTGATTTCTTTTGCATGGTGCAGCAAGCCAAAACCGGCGCCAGCGCCAAGGCAAACGATGGGAATATAAAGCAAATACAACTTGGCGGCGATATTCCAGTACCTGTTTCGCCGCCAGAAAAATTTGAATTTCGCACCGACAATCAGTGCCGCCAAGGCCAGAGCGAAGCCCAATGCCGCGAACTTGGCGCTACTCCAAAGAGCATCCAGCGGGCTGGAAAAAATACTCGAATGCCCAAGTAATGAAAGGAAGGAAAACCAGGATTCAAGACCAAACATGGCGCATATTCCGGTTGTGGTGGGAATAAGAAGGTGATCTTGGTGCGCCTGGAATCGCGGGTTTCAAGTGTCGTCTCCAGATTCAAGCGCCGCCCAGACGGCCAAGGCATCGCGGGTCGCGGCGACATCGTGCACGCGCAGAATGCGCGCGCCCTTGCCGGCGGCCAGCACGGCTGCCGCGACGCTGGCCGGCAGGCGCTCGCCGACTGGCCGGCCGGTCAGTTCGCCAAGCATCGACTTGCGCGAAACGCCGGCCAGCAGTGGCAAATCGTCGACGGTCACGGCCGTCAGGCGGCGAAACAGGGTCAGATTATGGGCGAGCGATTTGCCGAAACCAAAGCCCGGATCGAGCAGCAGGCGGTTGTCGGCGATGCCGGCGCGGCGGCAGCGCGCCACCGCCGCCGCGAGAAAGGCGCCGACTTCGGCCACGACATCGCGATAGGCCGGCGCCCGCTGCATGGCGTCCGGCTCGCCCTGCATGTGCATCAGGCAGACAGCGCAATCGCTGGCGGCCACCGCCGCCAGCGCCTCGGGCTGGGCCATGGCGGTGATGTCGTTGATCATCGCCGCGCCGGCCGCCAGCGCCGCGCGCATCACGGCGGGCTTGCGCGTATCGACAGAAATCGGCATGCCCCAGGTGGCGACTTCTTCCAGCACCGGCAGCAGGCGGCGCAATTCCTCGTCTTCCGGCGCTGGCATGGCGCCGGGGCGCGTCGATTCGGCGCCGAGATCAAGCACATCCGCGCCCGCGTCGCGCTGCATCCGGGCATGGGCGATGGCGCGCTCAAGGTCGCCATTCAGGCCGTCGCCGGAAAAGGAGTCGGACGTCAGGTTGACGATGCCCATGACCAGCGGGCGTTGCAAGGGTAGGCGGTAAGGCCCGCAATGAAGAAAACGCATGGTAGGGCAGTTTTGATTTAAATCCGCACGAAACGGGATTGCTTCGCGGCGCTCGCGTGACGGCTGGGCCTTGTCATTGCGCGGCGCGAAGCGGCGAAGCAATCCAGAAATGTGAGTATTTGAACAAAATTTGTGCTGGATGAAAATGAAAAGGCCGGGTTTTGCCCCCGGCCCATGATGTTTTCCGCCCGGCTCAGGCCGGCGCCGTGGCGTCCGGTTCCGTTCCTCCCGGCGAGTCTTCCGGCGACGAGGGCCGGGCCGGACTCGGACTCGGCTTCGGCGGGCGCGGTTCCTTGCCGGCCATGATGTCGTCGATCTGTTCGGCGTCGATGGTTTCCCATTCGAGCAGGGCCTTGGTCATCGCTTCGACCTTGTCGCGGTTATCCTCAAGTAGCTGGCGCGCCAGGGCGTATTGTTCGTCGATGATCTTGCGGATTTCGCTATCGACCTGCTGCATCGTCGCCTCGGAAACGTTCTTGTGCTGGGTCACCGAGCGGCCGAGGAAAATTTCGCCCTCATTCTCGCCATAAACCATGACGCCGAGATCGGACATGCCGTAGCGGGTCACCATGTCGCGCGCCATCGCCGTCGCCCGCTCGAAGTCGTTCGAGGCGCCGGTGGTCATCTGGTTCATGAACAATTCCTCGGCGATACGGCCGCCGAACAGGACGGCGATGCGGGAGAGCAGGAACTGGCGGTCGTAGGCGTAGCGGTCCTGCTCCGGCAACTGCATGGTGACGCCCAGGGCGCGGCCGCGCGGGATGATGGTGACCTTGTGTACCGGGTCGGATTTCGGCATCAGGCGGGCGATCACGGCGTGCCCGGACTCGTGGTAGGCCGTGTTCATCTTCTCTTCCTCGGTCATGACCATGCTGCGGCGCTCGGCGCCCATCATGATCTTGTCCTTGGCCATCTCGAAGTCGTCCATGTCGACCAGGCGCTTGTTGCGGCGGGCGGCGAACAGCGCCGCCTCGTTCACCAGGTTGGCCAGATCGGCGCCGGAAAAGCCCGGCGTGCCGCGGGCGATGATGTCGGCCTTGACATCCGGCGCCAGCGGCACCTTGCGCATGTGCACCTTGAGGATTTCCTCGCGGCCGCGGATGTCCGGCAGCGGCACGACGACCTGGCGGTCGAAGCGGCCCGGGCGCAGCAGCGCTGGATCGAGGATGTCCGGCCGGTTGGTGGCGGCGATGACGATGATGCCGGCGTGGCCCTCGAAGCCGTCCATTTCGACCAGCAACTGGTTGAGGGTCTGCTCGCGCTCGTCGTTGCCGCCGCCCAGACCGGCGCCGCGATGGCGGCCGACGGCGTCGATTTCGTCGATGAAGACGATGCACGGCGCGTGTTTCTTGGCGTTCTCGAACATGTCGCGCACGCGCGCCGCGCCGACGCCGACGAACATTTCGACGAAATCGGAGCCGGAAATGCTGAAGAAAGGCACCTTGGCCTCACCGGCGATGGCCTTGGCGAGCAGGGTCTTGCCCGTGCCGGGATTGCCGACCAGCAGCACGCCCTTGGGAATGCGCCCGCCCAGCTTCTGGAACTTGGACGGATCGCGCAGGAAATCGACGAGTTCCTGCACCTCCTCCTTGGCCTCGTCGCAGCCGGCGACATCGGTGAAGGTGACGGTGTTTTGCGCCTCGTCGGTCATGCGCGCGCGCGATTTGCCGAAGGAAAAGGCGCCGCCCTTGCCGCCGCCCTGCATCTGGCGCATGAAGAAAATCCAGACGCCGATCAGCAGCAGCATCGGGAACCACGAAACGAGGATGCCCATCAGGGAAAATTGCTCTTCCTCGTACTTGGCTTCGATCTTGACATTATTTTTGAGCAGGTCGGAAACCAGCCACAGATCGGGCGGCGCAGTGGCCGTCAGGCGCTTGCCCTCGGTTGTCGTCGCCTTCAGGGTGCGGCCGGTCCGGCTTTCTTCTATGACCACCTTGGCGATGCGGCCGCTTTTCACTTCGTCGATGAATTCGGAATATTCAATCGAGCCCGTCGCGATCTGGCGGGGAGTGAACTGTTGGAAGACGGTCATCAGCACGAGGCCGATGACCAGCCAGACGACAAGATTTTTGAACAGATTGTTCAAGCAGGCTCTCCTTCTACAACGTCGAGCGGCAAAATAGCCATTTTAACGCTTCTATTAGCGTAAGGTACGGCCGAGCAGATAAAGCTCGGCGCTGCGGTCGCGCGAGGCGTCGGGCTTGCGCACCGCCACCGTGCGGAAAGTTTCGCGCATGGCGCGCAGAAATGCTTCGTAATCCGTCCCCTGAAACACCTTGACGAGAAACGCGCCGTCCGCTTGCAGCCGCGCCCGGCAGAATTCGAGGCCCAGTTCGGCCAGATGCATGACGCGCGCCTGATCGACCAGCGGCACGCCGGACATGTTGGGCGCCATGTCCGACAGGACGAGGCCGACCCGGCGTTCGCCGAGTTGCGCTTCCAGTTGCGCCAGCACGGCCTCCTCGCGGAAATCGCCTTGAATGAAGCTGACGCCGGGGAGGGGCGGCATTTCCAGCAGATCGAGGGCGAATACCAGGCCGCCAGCGCCCACCCGCTTGGCCGCCACCTGCGACCAGCCACCGGGCGCGGCGCCGAGATCGACCACCACCGCGCCGGGCTTGAGGAGCTTGTCCTTGTCGTCGATTTCCATCAGCTTGAAAGCGGCGCGCGAACGCCAGCCTTCCTTCCTGGCAAGCTGGACGTAGGGATCGTTGACGTGTTCCTGCATCCACGCCTTACTGGTTCGGGTGCGTTTCATTCGATAGTAAAATATGGTTTTTCAAGAATTTTCACATGCAACAACTGACTTCCGCCCAAGTGCGCGAACTACGCGCCAAAGCCCACGCCCTGAACCCGGTCGTGTCTATTTCCGACAAGGGACTCAGCGCGGCGGTGCTGAAGGAAATCGACACCTGCCTCAAGGCGCACGAGTTGATCAAGGTCCGCGTCCACGGCGACGACCGCGAACACCGCCTGGCCTGCCTGGAAACCATCTGCCGGGAACTCGACGCCGCGCCGGTACAGCATATCGGCAAACTGCTGGTGGTCTACCGGGAAAATCCCGAAAAACCCGCCGCCGCCAAGGCGCCGGCCAAACCGCGCGCCGCCGCGCCCCGGCGCAGCAAGCGCAGTTTTCAGGGTTGAGGATAAGCGCACGAAGGGGAAAGATGCGGCGCGCGTAGGGGCGAATAATTATTCGCCCCTACATCGACCATGATCGCTCCGCTCACTCGTAGCGAACGTCAATAATCTCGTACTCGCGGATGCCGCCGGGTGCCTGGACCTGGGCGATGTCGCCGGCGTATTTGCCGATCAGGGCGCGGGCCATGGGCGAGGCGACGGACAGCTTGCCGTTCTTGATGTCGGCCTCGTCCTCGCCGACGATCTGGTAAGTCACGGTATCGCCGCTGTTTTGTTCTTCAAGTTCGACGGTGGCGCCGAAAACGCAGCGGCCGTCGGCGTCGAGCAGCCGGGGGTCGATGATCTGGGCGTTGCTGAGCTTGCCCTCGACCTCCTTGATGCGCCCTTCGAGGAAAGCCTGACGCTCCTTGGCCGCGTCGTATTCGGCGTTTTCCGACAAATCGCCGTGCGAGCGCGCCTCGGCGATGGCGGCGATGACATTGGGGCGATCCACCGTCTTCATGCGATGCAGTTCGGCGCGCAGTTTCTCGGCGCCGGCCACGGTCAGGGGAACTTTGCTCATTATTTCATCCGGCAAAAGCAAACCGCCGGCGCCCGCAATGGGCGGCCCGGCGGCTCGGGTTGATTTCAGTGAAGTTGTTCGTGCAGCGACTGGATCGGATAAACGACCAGTTCGCCCAGGTGGCGGATGCCTTCGGCGGCCGCCTCGGCGCCCCAGATGGTCGTGTACATCGTTACCCGCGCCTGTAGCCCGGAGGTGCGGATGGAGCGCGAATCGTTGATCGCTCCGCGCTTTTCCTCGACCGTGTTGATGATCAGCGCGATTTCGTCGTTCTTGATCATGTCCACGATGTGCGGCCGGCCTTCGGTGACCTTGTTGACCGCCTGCACCGGCAGGCCGGCGGTGGCGATGGCGTGCGCCGTGCCGCGCGTGGCGACCAGCTGGAAGCCGGCCTCGTGCAGGTGGCGGGCGACTTCGATGGCCTTGGCCTTGTCGCTGTCCTTGACCGAGAGAAAGACGCGGCCGGATTTCGGCAGCTTGACGCCGGCCGCCAGTTGCGATTTGACGAAGGCTTCGGCGAAGGTGTTGCCGACGCCCATGACTTCGCCGGTCGATTTCATTTCCGGGCCGAGGATGGTATCGACGCCGGGGAATTTGATGAAGGGGAATACCGCTTCCTTGACCGCGAAGTAGGGCGGCACCACTTCGCGGCTGACGCCCTGCGCCGCCAGACTCTTGCCGGCCATGCAGCGGGCGGCGATCTTGGCCAGCGGCATGCCGGTGGCCTTGGAGACGTAGGGCACGGTGCGCGAGGCGCGCGGATTGACTTCGAGCACGTACACCTCGCCGTCCTTGATGGCGAATTGCACGTTCATCAGGCCGCAGACATTGAGCGCCCCGGCCAGCAGCCGGGTTTGCCGGCGCAATTCGTCCTGGATGGCGGCGGACAGCGAGTAGGGCGGCAGCGAGCAGGCCGAGTCGCCGGAATGCACGCCGGCCTGTTCGATGTGTTCCATGACGCCGCCGATGATGACTTCCTTGCCGTCGGAGAGGGCATCGACGTCGCACTCGACGGCATCGTTGAGGAAGCGGTCGAGCAGCACCGGCGAATCGTTGGAAACCTTCACCGCCTCGCGCATGTAGCGTTCGAGATCCTTTTGCTCATGGACGATTTCCATGGCCCGACCGCCCAGCACATAGGAGGGGCGGACGACCAGCGGATAGCCGATTTCCGCCGCCAGCCGCAGCGCCTCTTCCTCGGTGCGGGCGGTGCGGTTGGGCGGCTGCTTGAGGCCGAGTTCGTGCAGCAGTTTCTGGAAACGCTCGCGGTCTTCGGCGATGTCGATCGACTCCGGCGTCGTGCCGATGATCGGCACGCCGTTGGCTTCCAGCGCCAGCGCCAGCTTGAGCGGCGTCTGGCCGCCGTACTGGACGATGACGCCTTCGGGCTTTTCGATGGCGCAGATTTCCAGCACGTCTTCCAGGGTCAGCGGCTCGAAGTAGAGGCGGTCGGAGGTGTCGTAATCGGTGGAGACGGTTTCCGGGTTGCAGTTGATCATGATGGTCTCGTAACCATCTTCGCGCATCGCCATCGCCGCATGCACGCAGCAGTAGTCGAACTCGATGCCCTGGCCGATACGGTTGGGGCCGCCGCCGAGAACCATGATTTTCTTCTTGTTGCTCGGCAGCGCCTCGCACTCGTCCTCGTAGGTCGAGTACAGGTAGGCCGTGTCCGTGGAGAATTCGCCGGCACAGGTGTCGACCCGCTTGTACACCGGGCGCACGCCCAGTTCGTGGCGGCGCTGGCGCAATTCGCCTTCGCTGGTTTTCAGGAGATAAGCCAGACGCCGGTCGGCAAAGCCCTTGCGCTTCAAAAAGCGCATTTCCTCGACGGTGATCGAGGCCAGATCGCGCTTTTCGACGGCCAGTTCGAGATCGACGATTTCCTTGATCTGGGCGAGGAACCACGGGTCGATCCTGGTCAGTTCAAAGACGCGCTCGACCGACATGCCGATGCCGAAGGCATCGGCGACGTACCACAGGCGATCCGGCGATGGACAGGCCAGTTGCTCGTCGATGGTGTCCGGGTCGACCGATTTCAGGTTGAAGCCGTCGACGCCGACTTCCAGACCGCGCAGCGCCTTTTGCAGCGATTCCTGGAAAGTGCGGCCAATGGCCATCACTTCGCCGACCGACTTCATCTGCGTGGTCAGGGTCGAATCGGCCTGCGGGAATTTCTCGAAGGCGAAGCGCGGCACCTTGGTGACGACGTAATCAATGGCCGGCTCGAAGGAGGCCGGCGTCTTGCCGCCGGTGATGTCGTTGGCCAGCTCGTCCAGGGTGTAGCCGACGGCCAGCTTGGCGGCGATTTTGGCGATGGGGAAGCCGGTGGCCTTGGAAGCCAGGGCGGAAGAGCGCGAAACGCGCGGATTCATCTCGATGACGATGCAGCGGCCATCCTTCGGGCTGATGGCGAACTGTACGTTGGAGCCGCCGGTATCGACGCCGATCTCGCGCAGGATGGCGATCGAGGCGTTGCGCAGCAACTGGTATTCCTTGTCGGTCAAGGTTTGCGCCGGGGCGACGGTGATCGAGTCGCCGGTATGCACGCCCATCGGGTCGAGGTTTTCGATGGAGCAAATGATGATGCAGTTATCCGCCTTGTCGCGGATTACTTCCATCTCGAACTCCTTCCAGCCGAGCAGCGATTCCTCGATCAGCAATTCGTTGGTCGGCGAGGCTTCGAGGCCGCGCTTGCAGATTGTCTCGAATTCTTCCAGGTTGTAGGCGATGCCGCCGCCGGTGCCGCCGAGCGTGAAGGAGGGGCGGATGATGGCCGGGAAGCCGATCATGGCCTGCACCTGATAGGCTTCCTCCATGCTGTGGGCAGTGGCCGAGCGGGCGGAAGCAAGGCCGATGCGGGTCATCGCGTCCTTGAACTTCTGGCGATCCTCGGCCTTGTCGATGGCGTCCTTGGAAGCGCCAATCAACTCGACGCCGAATTCCGCCAGCACGCCTTCCCGGTCGAGATCGAGGGCGCAATTGAGCGCCGTCTGGCCGCCCATGGTCGGCAGTAGCGCGTCCGGGCGCTCTTTCTCGATGATCCGGGCGATGACCTGCCAGGTGATCGGCTCGATGTAAGTGACATCGGCCATTTCCGGGTCGGTCATGATGGTCGCCGGGTTGGAGTTGACCAGGATGACCTTGTAGCCCTCCTCGCGCAGCGCCTTGCAGGCCTGGGCGCCGGAGTAGTCGAATTCGCAGGCCTGACCGATGATGATCGGACCGGCGCCAATAATCAGAACGCTTTGAATGTCTGTACGTTTCGGCATGGGATGGTTCTCGCTGATTGCGCCCGTTACAGGGCCGCGACGCCGCGCGTCATGGTGTCGAGGAAGCGGTCGAACAGATCGACCACGTCATGCGGGCCGGAACTGGCCTCCGGATGTCCCTGGAAGGAGAAGGCCGGCACGTCGGTGCGGGCGATGCCTTGCAGGGAACCGTCGAACAAGGACACATGGGTGGCGCGCAGATTGTCCGGCAGCGAATCGGGATCGACCGCGAAACCGTGGTTCTGGCTGGTGATCAGCACCTTGCCGTTATCCAGATCCTTGACCGGATGGTTGGCGCCGTGGTGGCCGAATTTCATCTTCACCGTCCGGGCGCCGGAGGCCAGGGCCAGCAGTTGGTGGCCGAGGCAGATGCCGAAAAGCGGCACGCCGCGATCGAGGAATTCGCGGATGGCGGCGATGGCGTAATCGCAGGGTTGCGGATCACCCGGGCCGTTGGAAAGGAAAACGCCGTCGGGATTCATCGCCAGTACCTCGGCGGCTGGCGTCCAGGCCGGCACGACAGTCAGCCGCACGCCGCGTTCGGCCAGCATGCGCAGGATGTTGCGCTTGACGCCGAGATCATAGACGACGACATGGAAGCGTTGTTCGCTCGCCGTCTGGTAGCCTTGCAGGGTCCACCCGGCTTCGTCCCAGGTGTAGCTCTCCTTGACCGACACCAGTTTCGCCAGATCCATGCCGGCCAGCCCGGGAAAGGCGCGGGCGGTGGCCAGCGCCTTCGCCTCGTCGGCGCTGCCGGCGAGGATGCAGCCGGACTGGGCGCCCTTGTCGCGCAGGATGCGGGTCAGCTTGCGCGTGTCGATGCCGGCGATGGCAACCATGCCGCGCTTCTTCAGCCAAGAGGACAAATCCTCCTGGCTGCGCCAGTTCGAGGCCAGCGGCGGCAGATCGCGAATGACCAGACCGGCGGCGAAATTTCCCGCCGACTCGAAGTCTTCCGCATTGCAGCCGGTATTGCCGATGTGCGGATAAGTCAGCGTGACGATCTGCCGGGAGTAGGACGGGTCGGTCAGGATTTCCTGATAACCCGACATCGAAGTATTAAACACCACCTCGCCGCTGGCCATGCCGTCGGCGCCGATGGAGTGGCCCGTGAAAACCGTTCCGTCGGCGAGAGCGAGAATGGCGGGGATAGATGAGGGCAACAGCGGCATGTCGGCTCTCCTGTAATTTTTCTGTTCGTTTACACGCCAAGCGGGAAGGCTTTTGCCTCCCCGCTTGTGTTTTTTTAACTCTAAGATTCTACCCCGAAACCGTCTTTTAAGCCATCCCGGCCTTCCGGTTTGGGATTTTCTGGCCGCATTCAGGGGCTTGCGCCGCTGGCCACGAACTGTTCGAGCAGCGGCCGGATGCGCGCCATTTCCTCGGCCAGGGTGGCGAAATCGCGGCGACAGACGGCCCAGTCGGGAACATTGCCGGGCAATGCCGCCTGTTCGAGGGCGGCTGCCTGGCGTCGCGCCGTTTCGGCATGGAACATGGCGAGCAGGCTTTTCAGGGCGTGCGCCCGCTGGCGCAGGCCAGCGCCGTCCTCTGTCGTCAGCACCTGGTGCAGCGCAGCGAGATGTCCGTCCCATTCGGCCAGCAGCATGCGGGCCATGGTGGTGAACAGCTCGACGTCGCCGATTTCGTGCAGCGCCGCCTGCAGGTCGAGGCCGTCGGCGTTCGTCGTTTCCGTCGGCGCTGGCGTGATCTTCAGCGTCTCTCCGCCGCTGGCGCGCGCTAGCGCGGCGGCCAGTCGCGGCGCGCGCAGGGGCTTGGTCAGGTAGTCGTTCATGCCGGCATCGAGGCAGCGCTGGCGGTCGTCTTCCGAGGCATTGCCCGTCATGGCGATGATGTGCGTGGGCCGGAATTCATTCGATACCACCCAACTGCGCCGCATCTCGCGCGCCCGGATGGCCTCGGTTGCTTCCAGGCCGTCCATTACCGGCATCTCCATGTCCATCAGGATGATGTCGAAATTGCTGCCGTCGTACAGATCGAGCGCCTCGGCGCCGTTGTTGGCGACCGTGACGCGATAGCCCTGGCGTTCGATCAGCCGCCGCGCCAGTTCCTGATTGACCGGGTTGTCCTCGACCAGCAGGATGTGCCGGTCCAGATCCAGCGCATCTGTTTGCGTATCGACCTCGAAAGGTTCCAGGGGCGCCGTTCCGCCATTGTCGATCAGGGCCAGGGCATCGGCCAGATCGCTGACGCCGATCGGCTTGACCAGATAGGATCTGACCGCGAACTGGCGCAGGCGTTCCAGATCGGGGCGCTGGTTCTCGGTGCTGAGGGTGACTAGAAGCCGCTCGCGGGAACCGGCGCGATACCAGTTCTCGATCAGGGCGAAGCCGCCCGGCGCCGCCATGTGCGCATCGGCCAGCAGGTAGTCGCAGGGATGATCGAGCGCCCGCGCCTTGACCAGCGTCGCTTCGGCGGCGGCAGGGTCGAGGTAGGCCGCCGCGATGCCGAGGCGGCCGAGCAAGTCGCACAGCACGCGGCCCGCGGTCGGACTGCTGTCGACCACCAGCGCTCGCCGGCCGCGGTAGCGCCCGGTATCGGTGTCCGGCGGGTAGGCGTCGACGCCGACGCCGAGCCGCACCGTGAAATGGAAGGTCGAACCCTTGCCCGGCGCGCTCTCCAGCCAGATGCGCCCCCCCATCAACTGGGTCAGGCGCGAGGAGATGGCCAGTCCCAGCCCGGTGCCGCCGAAGCGCCGGGTGGTCGACACGTCGGCCTGGGAAAAGGCTTCGAAAATGGCCTGCTGTTTGTCGGGCGCCACGCCGATGCCGGTGTCGCGCACGGCGCAGCGCAGATAAAGCTGGCGCTCACCGGCTGGCTCGATATCGACGGTGAGCGCCACTTCGCCGCGCTCGGTGAATTTGACGGCATTGCCGAGCAGGTTGATGAGTATCTGGCGCAGCCGGGTCGGATCGCCGATGGCCCGCGCCGGCACCGCCGGGCGCACATCGACGACCAGTTCCAGCCCCTTGCGGTGGGCATCGACGGCCAGCATGCGCGCCGTTTCCAGCAACAAATCATGCACCGGGAAGGGTACGGCCTCGATTTGCAGTTTGTTGGCCTCGATTTTCGAGAAATCGAGAATTTCGTTGACGATGGCCAGCAGCGATTCGGCCGAGGATTTGACGATTTTCAGGTAACGCTGCTGCTCGGCATCAAGCTGGGTGTCGAGCGCCAGTTCGGTCATGCCGATGATGCCGTTCATCGGCGTGCGGATTTCGTGACTCATGTTGGTCAGGAAAGCGCCGCGCGCCTGGTTGGCGGCTTCGGCCTGCTCCTTGGCGGCGATCAGGGCCGCCTCGGCGGCCCTGATTTCGCTGATATCGCGCTGCAACAACAGTAAGCGCGTCGGCTCGCCGTGCTCGTCGCGGGAAATGACCGCGCCGCGCAAGAGAAACCAGCGCCATTGGCCATCGCTCGTGCTCAAGCGGCATTCGCACTGGAAATAACGCTCCCGGCCGCCGGCCTGGGCTGCCATCCGGCGCTGCAATTCGCGCCAGTCGTCGGGATGCACCCGCTGCTGCCATTCGCCGATGCTGTCGTCGAACTGCTCGGCGCCATAGCCGAGCATGCGTTTCCAGAGATGTCCGGATTCGATCTGACCGCTACGCAAATTCCAGTCGAGCAGCGCATCGCCGGAAAGCAGCACCTGCCAGCTATTGCGCCCGGCATAGGCGCTGTAGCCGGCATCGACCAAGGCGACCAGGCGTTCCATTCCCTGCGCCAGTTCGCCCTGGCCGGCGGTGCGGGCCGCCGCCAGCAGATCCTGCAAGCGCCCCGCCCCTTCAACGCCAAAGATTTCCTGTAACTGGCGGTCGAGCAGTCGGGATCGGATCGGCATCAGCGCAGGCCGAGCACGTCCTGCATGTCGAACAGGCCGTTGCGGCGACCGGCCAGGAAATGGGCGGCGCGCAGGCTGCCGAGGGCGTAGGGCATGCGGCTGCTGGCCTTGTGCGTCACCTCGACCCGTTCGCCGAGGCCGCAGAACATGACCGTGTGGTCGCCGACGATGTCGCCGCCGCGCACCGTGGCGAAACCGATGGTCGAGGGATCGCGCTCGCCGGTGACGCCTTCGCGCCCATACACGGCGCATTGCGCCAGATCGCGGCCAAGCGCGCCGGCGACGACCTCGCCCATGCGCAGGGCAGTGCCGGAGGGCGCGTCGACCTTGAGGCGGTGGTGGGCTTCGACGATCTCGATGTCGTAGCCCTGGTTGAGAATACGCGCCGCGGTGTCGAGCAGCTTGAACACCAGATTGACGCCAACCGCCATGTTCGGCGCGAAAACCACCGGGATCTCTTTAGCGGCGGCGGCAATCGCCGCCTTGCCCTCGGCCTCGAAGCCGGTAGTGCCGATGACGATGGCGACGCCGGCGCGGCGGCACAGTTCGAGATGGGCCAGGGTGGCCTGGGGGCGGGTAAAGTCGATCAGGCAGTCGATGTGCTTGATGCCGGCGGCGACATCGTCGCCGACCACGATCCCGGAGTCGAGGCCAGTCAGTTCGCCGGCCGTCTTGCCGATGCAGGGGCTGCCCGGCTGGTCGAACAGGGCGGCCAGCGTCATCCGCTCATCCTTCAGGGTCGCCTCGATCAACATCCGGCCCATGCGCCCGCCGGCGCCGACGATTCCGATTCGCGTCCTGTTCATTTCAGAATCCAATCATGTCCATCATGCGGCGGAAGAAACCCGGCTCCTCGCGCCCGCCCTCTGGCGCCGAGGCGTCGGCCGGCAGCGAGCCGAGGTCGACCACCCGCGTCTGCGTGCCGGGTAGCGTCAGATCGTCCTCGCTGGCCGCCGCGACATCGCCGTCGACCCGAGCCAAGCGATTGTCGGCGTCGAAAAACAGCGTCAACCGCCGCCTGTCGACTTCGCCGGTGCGCCCGCTCTTGAAGTGATAAACATAGTCCCAGCGCTGCTGGTGGAAGACGTCGACGATCAGCGGCGTGCCGAGCAGGAAACGCACCTGATCCTTGGTCTGCCCCGGCTTCAACTGGGCGACCGTGTTCTGGTCGAGGACGTTGCCCTGCTGAACGTCGATCTTGTATTCGTTGATGAAACTCGGCTTGTACGAACAGGCGCCCAAGACGGCGCAGACGACGGCGATGAGCAGCGGACGGGTAGGGAACATGCGGGTTTCCGGAATTTCTATCGGTCACGAAGCGGTATATCATAACCGAATTCCCTTTGCCGCCCGCGCTGCCGCGCGCCTTGAAAGCATCCCCCTGAAAGCCTCACCCATGAGCGATCCCAAAAGTCTTCAGAACATGGGCCTGAAAGCCACCTACCCGCGCCTGAAAATTCTTGAACTGTTTGAAAAAAGCGACCGCCGCCACCTCTCGGCGGAAGACGTCTACCGCGTGCTCGTCGCCGAAAACATGGATATTGGACTGGCCACTGTCTACCGCGTGCTGACGCAATTCGAGCAGGCCGGGCTGCTCGAACGCCACTTTTTCGAATCCGGCAAGGCCGTGTTCGAGATTAATCGCGGCAAGCATCACGACCATCTGGTGTGCGTCGACTGCGGCCGCGTCGAGGAATTCTACGATGCCGAAATCGAGCGCCGGCAACACGCCATCGCCAAGGAACGCGGCTTCGCCATCCAGGACCACGCCCTCTACCTCTACGCCCAGTGCACCAAGGAAACCTGCCCGCACCGCGCCGCAGCGGATGACAAAACCGCCTGACGCGCCATGAGCGAAACCGCCGCTGCCGGCGCCTGGCTCTCGTCGGCCGGCGCCACTTTTCTGCTCATCGCCCTGGCCGAATTCGGCGACAAGAGCCAACTCGTCTGCATGACCCTGGCCGCCCGTCATCGCGGCCTGCCGGTGGCGCTCGGCGCTGTCGCCGCCTTCGCCCTGCTCAACTTGCTCGCCGTCCTGTTCGGCGCCGCCGTTGCCGCCTGGCTGCCGCAATGGGTCGTCATCGCCGCCGTCGCCGTACTGTTCGCAGTTTTCGGCATCAACGCCCTGCGCTACCGCGAAGAAAGCGAGGACGATGAAGTCGAGGAAAAATCCGGCCACGGCGTTTTCGCCACCACCTTTCTGCTCATTTTTCTCGCTGAATTCGGCGACAAGACGCAAATCGCCGTTGCCGGTCTCGGCAGCGCCGCCGACGCCGCCGCCGTCTGGTCCGGCGCCACCCTGGCCCTGACCGCCACTTCGCTACTCGGCGTCTACGCCGGCCGCCGCCTTCTCAAGCGCCTGCCGCTGCTCTGGATCCACCGCGTCAGCGGCATTCTCTTCCTGCTTCTCGCCGCCTACGCGGTGATGCAGTTGTTTTAGGGCGGATTTACTTCACGGCTGTACGAAAGGCTGTACGAAACTGGATTGCTGCGCTCGCAGTGACATCAACTTCAGCGCCGTCATTGCGAGGAGCGAAGCGACGAAGCAATCCAGAAATATGCGCGCCTGAGCAAAAATTACTTCAGGCCGCTGCGGCAAAACTGATGTCTGGCGCATCATTAACGGCCACCTGACGGTAGGCGGCAATTGCGGCGTTGCCCTGGCCGCTGCTGGCTTGCGCCTGCCGGGACTTGGCCAGTTCCTGCTGCGCCTGCATTTCCATCTGGCTGGCGGCGGCGGCGACCTGCCGGTCCGCCGTCGAAGGATCGGCCGGCGCCATGGCGGCGGCGCGGATCTGGCGGGCCTTGGCGATGGTTTCCTCGGGCGTGCGGCCGGGCGAGGTGTCGATCGAGACTTCGCCGGCCACGGCATAGCGGCGGTTGTCCGGCCCGGATTGGTAACTGTAGCTGCTGCCGCGCACCAGACCGGCCCCGGCGGACATGTGCGCCTGTTCGTGAGCGCGCACTTCGCGGTCAGCCCGCGCCAATGCCTCGACTTGCCGCTGCTGCTCGGGCGACAACTCGCCGCCGCGCGCGGCAGGAGCCGTGGCGTTGGAGTACGAAGCGGAGGAGGAAGCAACTGCGCCGATCATGGGTTTTGTCCGTCAGACGCTCACCTATCTTTCACTATAGCGCCTGCGGCGCGATATTTCAGCCCGCCTGACCGGCAAGACGGTTGCCGAGTAGTTCGCTGGCGTGTTGGCGGGTGATTTCGGTAAGTTCGACGCCGCCCAGCATGCGGGCGATTTCTTCCACCCGGCCGGCGGCGTCGAGCGGCTGGATGGCGCTCAGGGTGGCGCCGTCGCGCTCCGCCTTGCTCACCTGCCATTGCCAGTCGGCCTGCGCCGCCACTTGCGGCAGATGGGTGACGCACAGCACCTGGCGCTCGCCGCCCAGTTCGCGCAGCAGGCGGCCGACGATTTCGGCGACGCCGCCGCCGATGCCGACATCGACTTCGTCGAAAATCAAGGTCGGCACGCTGGCCGAGCGCGAGGTGAGTACCTGGATGGCCAGGCTGATGCGCGACAGTTCGCCGCCGGAAGCGACCTTGGCCAGCGGCCTGGCTTCGTCGCCGGCCAGCCCGGCGACGCGGAATTCGATCTGTTCGAGGCCGTAGACCGCGCCATCGACCGGCACCAGGGCCACTTCAAAGCGCCCGGAGGAGAGCGCCAACTGGCGCATGACGGCGCTGACGGCAGCGCCCATTTCGGCCGCCGCGCGCTGCCGGCCGGCGCGCAAAGTCTCGGCCTTGGCCCGGTAATCGGCTTCTGCCTGGGCGGCGGCGGCGGTAAGCGACTCTAGGTCGCCCGCCGCTTCGAGGCTGGCGAGGCGTTGCCGCCCGCCGTCGAGCAGGCCCGGCAGTTCTTCGGGCTGGACGCGGTATTTGCGGGCGGCGGCGAGTACTGCTTCGAGGCGGCGCTCGACTTCGGCGAGGCGCGCCGGGTCGAGGTCGACGCGGTCGCCGTAGCGGCGCAGGGTGGATACGGCGTCGGCCAGTTCCGCCTGCACCGATTGCAGCAGCGCCGCCACGTCGCTCAGGGCCGGGTCGTATTCGGCCAGCGCGGTGAGGCGGCTGGCAACGCTGTCGATCCGGCGCTCGCAGGCGTCGTCGTCGTCGGCCAGCGCGGCCAGGGCGAATTGCGCGCCTTCCATCAAGCTGGCGGCGTGGGCGAGGCGGCGGTGTTCGCCTTCCAGTTCGCCCCATTCCGCCGCCGAGAAGGCCAGGGATTCCAGTTCGCGCACTTGCCATGCGAGTTGTTCGCGCTCGCGCTGCCTTGTCTCGGCTCCGGCGCTGGCTTCGGCCAGGGTTTGCGCAGCGGCGCGCCAGGCGCGGAAGTCAGCGGCCACTTCGGCGGCCAGCGCCAGCAGGCCGGCGTGGGCGTCGAGCAGGGCGCGCTGGGCGTCGGCGCGCAGGAGCGACTGGTGCGCGTGCTGGCCGTGGATGTCGACCAGCCATTCGCCAACTTCGCGCAATTGCTGGACGGTGGCCGGCGAGCCGTTGATGTAGGCGCGCGAGCGGCCGCCGGCATCGACGACGCGGCGCAGCAGCAATTCCTCGCCGGCTTCGAGATCGTTGGCCGCCAGCCATTCCCGCACGGCCGCGCAGCCGGCGATGTCGAAAGCGGCGCTGATTTCGGCCTTGTCGCGGCCGGCGCGGACGACGCCGGCATCGGCCCGTTCGCCGAGCGCCAGGGCCAGGGCGTCGATGAGGATGGATTTGCCGGCCCCGGTTTCTCCGGTCAGGGCGCCGAAACCGCCGGCAAAATCGAGTGCCAGGCGGTCGACGATGACGTAGTCGCGGATTGACAGGTGGTGCAGCATGATCTAGTGCCCCTCGGGCCGTTCGCTCCAGTGCAATTTCTGGCGCAGCATGGCGAAATAACGGTAGCCGGGCGGGTGCAGGAAGCAGATGGTGTGGTCGGAGCGGCGCAGGCGGACGCTGTCGCCAATGTGCAGGTCGCGCGTCACTTGGCCGTCGAAGTGCACGCGCGGATCGTCGGCATGGACGATGCGGAATTCGATCTCGCTCTGGTCGTTGACGATCACCGGGCGGTTGGTCAGGGCGTGCGGATAGAGCGGTACCAGAGCGATGCCGGTCAGCGTCGGGTGCAGGATCGGGCCGCCGGCGGAAAGCGAGTAGGCGGTGGAGCCGGTCGGCGTCGATACGATCAGGCCGTCGGCGCGCAGGTTGTAGATGAATTCGCCGTCGATGAACAACTCGAATTCGATCATCCGGCCAATCGCGCCCTTGTCCAGCACGACGTCGTTGAGGGCCATGTTGGCGCCGATTTCGCGGCCATCGCGGATGATCTCGGCATCCAGCAGCATGCGCTTTTCCGGCTGGAAGCGGCCATCGAGCAGATCGTTCATGCTGCCCAGCAGATTTTCGCGGGCGATGTCGGTCATGAAGCCGAGCCGTCCCTGATTGACACCGACCAGCGGCACGCAATAGCGGGCCAGGCGGCGCGCCGCGTTGAGCATGGTGCCGTCGCCGCCGAGGACGATGGCAAGATCGGCGTGGGCGCCAATGTCGTTAAAGCCGCAGGTCACCCAGCGCGAAAGATCGACCTGGCGGCCGATCTGCTCCGACGTATCGCGCTCGATGAATACCGAAACGCCGCGCTCGTGCAGGTATTCGGCGAGGCGGCGCAGCGACTCGGCGATTTCCATGCTGTTGTACTTGCCAACCAGAGCAATGGTGCGCGGCGCTTTCCAGGATGCGAAGTGGTCATTCATGGCATGGATTCTTGCACAAAAAAGCGTCTCCGCCTTGCCCGCGTGTACAATCCGAAGCCATGCTGGACGAACGCTCGCGCACCCTTCTCAAAGCCCTGGTCGAACATTACATCAGCGATGGGCAGCCGGTCGGCTCGCGGGCGTTGGCGAAATTTTCCGGCCTCGACCTGTCGCCAGCCACCATCCGCAACGTCATGGCCGATCTGGAGGAGGCCGGCTTCGTCGCCAGCCCGCACACCTCCGCCGGCCGGGTGCCGACGGCGCGCGGCTACCGCCTTTTCGTCGACACCCTGCTCACCGTGCAGCCGCTCGAAGCCCAGCAGATGGGCGCGATCGAGGAAGCCTTGCAGGGCCGTCTGGCCAACCAGATGATCGCCAGCGCCTCGCACCTGCTCTCCAACCTCACCCACTTCGCCGGAGTCGTCATCTCCCCGCGGCGCAAGAGCAGCCGGATACGGCAAATCGAATTCCTCGGCCTCTCCGAGCGGCGCATCCTGCTCATCATCGTCACCGTCGAAGGCGAGGTGCAGAACCGCATCCTCGACACTGAGCGCCCCTATTCGCAGAGCGAACTGATCCACGCCGCCAATTACCTGACACAAAATTGCGCCGGCCTCGATTTCGAGCAAATCCGCCACCGCCTGGCCAACGAAATCCAGCAACTGCGCGACGACATCAAGCCCCTGATGACCCTGGCGCTGGCGGCCGGCGATGATGCGCTGGCGGAAAGCGCCATGCCTTACATTATTTCCGGCGAGCGCAACCTGCTCGATGTCGAGGAACTGTCCTCGAACATGAAACGCCTGCGCGAACTGTTCGATCTCTTCGAGCAGCGTTCCAGCCTCGTGCGCCTGCTCGACCTGGTGGGCCGCGCCGAGGGGGTGCGGATTTTCATCGGTGGCGAATCGGGCATCGCCTCGCTCGACGAATGCAGCGTCATCGCCGCCCCCTACGCCATCGACGGCCAGGTGGTCGGCTCGGTCGGCGTCATCGGCCCGACGCGCATGGCCTACGAGCGCGTCATCCCCATCGTCGACATCACCGCCCGTTTGCTTTCCGGCGCGCTGTCGGGCAAGGAAGAACTGTAGAAACGTCAAACACCCTATGACTGTTTGACGGACAGAGCAGGCTTGCGCTTTACGATTGTTTGCGCCATCGGCTATGATTGATCGCGTTGCAAAACCGAAAGACGAGGAGTTATGGCTGACACGATAGATCACGGCACATTGTCCCGTCTGGTGGAAGCCGGGGCTGTTCAAGGCGCGCACATCATCGGACAGCCGGGCGGCTGGTCGATCATGGTCAGGTACGGCGCACATGAGCGCCCCCTGGCCGCGCAGCGCAGCCGCAATATCCGGCTGTTCCGCCGTTTCGAGACACTGGTTTCGTATTTGAAGGGTGTCGGCATTGCCCGCTTCGACGTAGACGCCGCGTCCTACGATCCGGCCGCAGCCACCCGCCGCCCCGACCGCTCGGCGGCGATGAAGCGCGCCAATGCCGCCGTAGCCTACGACGATTGGTTCAGGGAGCGGTTGCAGGCCAGCATCGACGATCCGCGCCCAAGCATCCCGCATGAGCAGGTCAAGGCGAAATTCGCCGCCAAGCGTGAGGCGCTGCGCCAGCGCATCGTCGCCCAATGAAAATCATCTGGCGGCCCCAGGCCGAGGCCGACCGCGACAGCATCTTTGAGTACATCGCCGAAGACAACCCGCACGCCGCCCTGGAACTCGATGAGGAATTCGACGACAAGGCAGAAACCGCCGCGCGAAATCCACTGATGTATCGGGCGGGTCGTGTGTCAGGCACGCGGGAAATCGTGGTGCGCGCCAACTACATCATGGTTTACCGCATCGAGGATGGCGGCGCCATCGAGATACAACAGATCGTGCACGCGCGCCGCCAGTGGCCGCCGAAGGAGTAACTTCGTGAGCAGCTTCAGGACAATTTCTTAGACATGCCGCATTCCCGCCCCGAACCCCCCGTCCAGCACCTCCCCGCCGCGGCCATCGTTCTGGTCAACTTGGGCACGCCGGACGCGCCCACGGCGTCGGCGTTGCGCCGCTATCTCAAGCAATTTCTTGTCGATCCGCGCGTCGTTGAAGTGCCCAGGGCGCTGTGGTGGCCGATTCTGCACGGCATCATCCTGCCTTTTCGGGCCAAACGATCCGCCGCCAAATACGCCGCCATCTGGCAGGCGGAAGGTTCGCCGCTGCGTTTCCACACCGAACGCCAGGCCAAGCTGCTGCAAGGTTTTCTCGGCGAGCGCGGCCAGCGCGTTGCCGTCGCCTGGGCCATGCGCTACGGCCAGCCGTCGCTTGGCGACGTCCTCGACCGGCTCAAGGCCGAGGGCGTGGACCGCATCCTGCTCCTGCCGCTGTATCCGCAATACGCCGCCAGCACCAGCGCCACCGTCGTGGACGAAGCCTGCCGCTGGCTGCTGCAAACGCGCAATCAGCCGGAATTGCGCGTTGTCCGCGCTTTTCACGATCACCCCGGCTACCTCGCCGCGCTCGAACAGTCGGTGCGTCGCCACTGGCAGCGGCATGGCCCGCTCGCCGCCGATGGCCGCCTGCTCATGAGCTTCCACGGCCTGCCGCAGCGCAGTGTCGATCTTGGCGATCCTTATCGCGGCGAATGCGAACAAACCGGGCAACTACTGGCCGAACGCCTGCAACTGCCCGCCGGGCAAACCCAGATTTGCTTCCAGTCGCGCTTCGGCAAGGCTGCCTGGCTGCAACCCTACACCGCGCCGACCCTGCACGAGTGGGCCAGGCAGGGTGTGCGGCGGGTGGATGTGCTGTGCCCCGGCTTCGTCGCCGATTGCCTGGAAACGCTGGAAGAAATCGCCCTCGAAGGCCGCGCCAGTTTTCTCCAGGCCGGCGGCGGGGAATACCACTATATCCCCGCCCTCAACGAGGACGACGCCTGGCTGCGGGCGCTGGCCGATCTGGCCGAACAGCATCTGGCCGGCTGGCCGACCCTTCCCGCCGCCGTGACTGACTGAGCACCCGCCGCCGCTCTCCCTGAAACCCTTTCCCTTCAGCGCGACGCCCGCCGCCGCAGGCTGAGACGCGCTCTGCCCCTGCGTTTTCAGCGGCCTCAACTTTCCCTCCCCGGGGCCGTTAGCAAGTGGACAGCCCCAAGTTTCGGAGGGATTTCCCATGAAAATCGCCAGCACCGATGTGCAAATGAGCGCCTCGCACGCCAGCCTGCAACGCCATGAAATTACCCAATCCATGGAGATATGGACGAATGGCGGCCGCTCGCAACGCAATGATCTTTTCCTCGCGGATGGCGCGCGGGAGCGGCTTGATGGCAACCTGGCGCTAGCCAGAGCGCAGCAGACCGAACTGGTTTCGCTCTCGGCGGCCGGCCGGGCAGCCCAGGCCGCCGCCGATACCGCCGAGGCCGTCAATGCCGCCGCCGAAGAACTCGCCGTCAAAGACCCCAAACTCATTCTGATCCGCCAAATGCTCGAAATGTGGCTTGGCCATTCGGTCAGGGTTTTCGCTGGCCTTGCCCGCTCGCCGCAGGTGCATGTTCCTGGCGGAGCGCCCGCTCCCCCGGCTCCGGCGGCACAGTCGGGGCGTGCCGGCTTCGGCCTGGTGTACGAGCGGCGCGAAATTTATGCGGAATTCGAGCAGACCAACTTTAGCGCCAGCGGCACGGTCAAGACCGCCGATGGCCGCGAAATCAACTTCCAGCTTGAACTTTCAATGAGCCGCTCGTATTACGAGGAGAGCAACATCAGTCTGCGCCTGGGCGCGGCGAACAAGGCGGTGGATCCGCTGGTGCTCAATTTTTCCGGCGCCGCCGCCGAGTTGACCAACCAGCGTTTCGCCTTCGACCTCAACGCCGACGGCACGATGGAATGGATCAATTTCGTCGCGCCGGGCAGCGGCTTCCTCGTTTTCGACCGCAACGGGGATGGCGTCATCAATGACGGTAGCGAACTGTTCGGCCCGAGCACCAACGACGGCTTCGCCGAACTCGCCGCCCTCGATGACGACGGTAATGGCTGGATTGACGAGAACGATGCCGCTTTCAGCCAATTGCAAATCTGGAGCCGCGACGCGGACGGTAATGACCGGCTGCAATCGCTGGCGGAAGCGGGCGTCGGCGCGATCTTCCTGGGCCGCGTCGCCACCCCGTTTGACATCAAGACCACGGGTAACGAGATGTTGGGGCAGGTGCGTGATACCGGTATTTTCTTGCAGGAAAACGGCATAGTTGGCACAATTCAAAAAATTGATCTGACTACCTGACTCGCTACGACGTTGTCAAAAATGAGGGGACAAGATGCCGCGTTTTGCCGATATGAAGATTTGGGTGCGTTTGACCGCCGCGATTTGGAGCATTCTGGCAATTATCTGGATTGGCGCCATCATCTGGACTTCCAAGGCAGAACGGGAAACGGCAATTCACCAGGCGCAGGATTTCTCGAAAAGCATCCACGAGATGACCATGGCCGGCCTGACCGGCATGATGATCACCGGCACCGTCGACCGGCGCGAAGTTTTCCTCGACCAGATCAAGTACCTGTCGATCATCAAGGATTTGTACGTCGTCCGCAGCGAGGCCGTGAGCAATCTGTATGGGCCGGATACCCAGGGTGAGCGCGCGCTCGATGCGATCGAGCAGCAGGTGATGCAAAGCGGCCAGCCGTACATGGCTGTCGAATCCTCCAAGAAAGGCTCTTTCCTGCGTGTCGTCAACCCGACCCATGCCTCCGCCAACTATCTCGGCAAGGACTGCATCTTCTGCCACCAAGTGCCGGAAGGTACCGTGCTCGGCATCGTCAGCATGAAAATCTCGCTCGACTCGATCGATGCCGAAGTCGCCGCCTTCCGCCTGAAGATCGGCGGCCTCGCCGTGGGCGCGCTGGGCCTGCTGCTGCTCATCATCTACCTACTGACCAAGCGTTTCGTCACCGCCCCACTGCGAGACCTGCGCCAGGGCCTGAGCGAAATCGCCAGCGGCGAGGGCGACCTGACCCGCCGCCTGCCGGTCAAGGGCAAGGACGAGATCGGCCAGGCGGCGCAGGTGTTCAACGAGATGATGGAAAACTTCAACCAACTGGTGCGTCAGGTGCGCGATTCGGCCAGCCAGGTTTCGGCCCGCGTCAGCGCCTTGTCCGACAGCGCCGACAGCGTTTCGCAAAGCTCGCATCAGCAGAACGAAAAGTCGCTGGAAGCCGCCGAAGCCGTCGAGCAACTGGTCGCCAGCATCTCCTCCATCGCCCAAAGCGCCGAGCACGTGCAGCACCAGTCGCAGGAAAGCCTGGCCCGCGCCAACGCGGGCGGCCACAGCCTGGAAACGCTGCTTGCCGAAATGCGGGTCGTTGAAGAGGCGGTCAAGGAAATGGCCGACTCGGTCAATAATTTTGTCCGCAACACCGAGGCCATTACCCGGATGACCCGCGAGGTCAGGGAGATCGCCGAGCAGACCAACCTCCTGGCGCTCAATGCCGCCATCGAGGCCGCGCGCGCCGGCGAGCAGGGCCGCGGCTTCGCCGTGGTCGCCGACGAGGTGCGCAAGCTGGCGGAAAAATCCTCGCGCTCGGCCAGCGAAATCGACACCATCACCGCCAGCCTGAGCGCCCAGTCGGTCACTGTCCGCAACAGCATCGAGGAAGGTCTCAGTCACCTCGACAGCAGCCAGGCCGCGGTGGGGGCCGTGGCCAACGTATTGCAGGGGGCCAGCGGCTCGGTTGCCGAAGTCGATCACGGCCTCGACAGCATCGTCGAGTCGACCGAGCAGCAGCGCCGTTTCTCCAGCGATGTCGAGGCCAGCATCGACGCCATCGCTGCCATGGCCCGCGCCAACAATGACGCCGTGGAGCAGACGGCCGACGCTGCCCACGACCTGAAACGCCTGGCCGACGGCCTGGCGGCGATGGTCGGCCGCTTCAAGGTCTGATTCCGGCACTCACCGGAAACGGGTAAACGGCCTCGACAGAGGCCGTTACTACATCGGCGTCAGTTCCAGGTTGCCGGGGCGCGCCATGCCGCTGAGCGAGCCGGAGCCGGGAAGCGCCGCCGGCTGGCCCTGTTTCGCGGCGATTTTGTTGACTTGGCGCAGGCGGTCGATCATGCGCGTCAGGAGGCCGTTGCGCATGCGTTCGAGCAGTTCTTCCGAGGATAGCGTCAGCGCCGCCGCGTTGATTTCCAGGAATAGCGTTGGTTCCAGCGTCACCGCCGTGGCGTGGCGCAGGTCGTTGTTCGGGTGCAGGAAAGCCACTTCGCCGACCGGCTCGCCGGGGCCGAGGCGGCACAGGGCGCGGCGTTCGACAGAAATTTCGACGCAGCCGCTGATGATGATGCCGAACAGCCTGTTGTTCTCGCCTTCGCGGATGAGCGCGATATTGGGCGCGACCTGACGCCATACCGAGACGCGCAGCACTTCCCAGATCTCGATGTTCTCGAATTCGGTGAAGAAGCTGAGCTTGCGCAGGGTCTCGAAATGCTGGGTGTCCAGCACCGTTTCGTCCTCGTCGAGAATCTTGTAGCGCACCGCCGAAAGATCCTTGGCGAATTCGGCGCCGTTGCGATAGCGGCTGTAGAGATCTTTTTCCAGCGCCCGCTTGAGAACGGGATTGAGTCCTTCGGGCAGGTTGGGATTGAGCGCCGTCACCGCCGGCGCCTCGGTATTGATGATGCGGTAGACCAGCGTCGCCTGGTTGGCGGCGCGGAAGGGCAGACGTCCGGTGAGCAGTTGAAAGAGCAGGACGCCGAGCGAATAGAGGTCGGTTTTCTGGTTGAGCGGGTAACCCTTGATCTGTTCCGGCGACATGTAGGCCGGCGAGCCGACGCCCATGATGAAGGTCGAGTCGCGGTCGATATCCTTGTTCATGTTGAGCGCCAGGCCGAAGTCGGCGATCTTGGCTTCGTCGTTGGCGGCGACCAGGATGTTGGCCGGCTTGATGTCGCGGTGGATGATGCCCTGGCGGTAGGCGGCGTCGAGGGCCATGCAGCATTTGAAGACGATGCTGATGGCGCGGTGCATCGGCAGCAGCCGGTCGATGCGGGTGTGCTGTTCGAGGCTGAAGCCGTCGACATATTCCATGACCAGATAGGCGAAATTTTCCTCGACCACGGCGTCAAAGACGCGCACGATGTTGGGATGGTCGAGGCGCTTGGAAACCATGTTCTCGTTGCGGAACAGCTTTTTCATGCGCCGCGACAGCGCCGCCGAATCCCCGACGAAACGAATGAGTTTAACCGCTACCTGGCGGTCGGCATCGGGATCCTCGCAGAGATACACCGTGGCCGTGGCGCCTTTGCCCAATTCACGCAGCACGCGGTATTTGCCGATGTTTTCCATGCTAGATAGGTTGGTCGTCATTTGTTGAACATCGTAGCATGCGGCGCGCGCGCCTTTGGCGCGCGGCGCGGGAAGATTTCCAATTTGCCTTCTATTTGGCTCTTGAAAGCGCGGTTTTCGTCCCCATTATAGACGAGGTATTTTTTGGAGAA
>Ga0123353_10000142_pt1 | contig 87975 bp, 80 predicted proteins | sample TergutLab28metaG_3_FD_92763 | JGI IMG/M metagenome (GOLD analysis project Ga0123353, IMG submission 92763) | Labiotermes labralis P3 segment gut microbial communities from Petit-Saut dam, French Guiana - Lab288 P3 | ecosystem: Host-associated > Arthropoda: Insects > Digestive system > Gut ...
ACTCTCCTTCTTTATGATTTCTGTGCGTTTGAGATTGCACACATTAATCATAATCGGGGAGTTTATTTTTTGCAAACTCCGTTTTCATTGATTACAGGAATGCTTGTTTATGTTTTGCTTTTTTGAAAAATCTGATATAATTTTATGGTCAATGTCATTTATGTTAAGGGTTCAACCATTTCACTCGTGTAAATGGGCAACCGTTGCATAACGGGTGAAAAGAACCCTTTGGCATTGACAACCAACAACGGTTGTCCTTTTTTATGCGGCAACCCCTAACCGCCAAAAAAGGAGGGCGAATGGAAAATAACAATAATATTATTGAGAACACAAAAAGCAATCCTGGCTGGAAAGTTGCCGTTATTTGTTTAGCGGTTGCGCTGGTCGTTTCTGGCGGGATATTCGCGTTTTTTATGATTAAGAGTAATGACGAGAAAGCAAAACTTCAAGACACCATAGCTTCACAGCAGAACGTTAAAAATGAGGAATGTCCTGAAAACGCAACGGATACCCCAGCAGAACTACCAACAGAAGACCTGCCAGAAGAACCAACTGTGAAAAACTTCCTAACGATTAAAGAGTGGGGAGTAAAACTCGAAATACCTGATGGTCTCAATTATGGTGTAACTCATTATGTTAGTTATTACGGAGATGGGCCAGAGGAGTTCGTGGACATAACATCAAAAATCAGTTTGGACGGAGATGATTTTTCTGCACACGCATATATTATCCGCTCTCGAAACAACTCATTCCAACCATATAAATATAGAAAAATCGGCAAAATAGGTGATTATTACTACTATGTCGAAGAAGCGGACTTAGTAAAAGCATTGCTTGTTAATGCCACAATGACCTTAGTCTCCGCTCAATAACCCCATTTGCAAAAACCTAAGCCTTTATGTAATTCCAAAAGTTATATTTTCATTTTCCATAAGATTAAATAAACCTCTGTTACATAAATCGCTTTATCGATCATAGGCAAACTGAATACAAACCCAAGCATTCTAATGCAGATTTATATTTTTCGTTGTTCTGGTTATATGTCATAGAGGTCTCCTTTCGAGGGTGGGGTAATTAGGTAATACGGTATGAATAAAAGTTTCAAGGGCCGGTTGCATGAAAGCGTGCCCTGCGGGATCATCAGTCAAAAAGCAAAAAGAGTTGTATTTTAATGTTTATTGCGGATTTTTCTCCAAATCCCGTACAGACTGTTCGAGATGTTGGTTAAAGCTAAATGCTTGTAGAATTAAAGACCGCATACCGTTTTGCACAAAACGAAGCCCCTCTATCGCTTTTTCGGTTGTATCCGCTTTCTTGGTGCCGGTGCCGTTCAACACGGCGAGGGTGTAATCGAAAGCGGCGAACTTGGCGAACTCCTCATCCCACACACCGACGATTGGCAACGGTGCCACCACGAGAACGCGGCGGATTTTACCTTCAAGGTAGAGCCGTCCCGCGATACTGATGGCGGTGAGACTTTTCCGCATCCATAGGCTAAGGGTCTTGCGACCCTCGCCCCCGAACCGTACGTACACCTCTCGGTGTATACGGCTCTCGATCTACGTTTGACATATCTACATTTCATGGATTACATCGTGGCAATCCTCACATACGACTAAGGTTTTTCTGCGTTTTTTGATCATAGCAAGCTCCCACGGTTTGGTTCCTGCCAATGCTTTGAGACTGGAAATATGATGAACCTCATAACTCCCTTTGTCAGTGGCGGCGCACAGTTCGCAGACACCGGCCCGCAGCCTTGACCAGATGGTCGAGTTGGGCGTATCTTTGTGACGTCTGTGCACTGGGATAATGTTGGAGCAAACCTTTGGTATTTCCCTGCAATCCCGAAGTTTGACGATTCTTCTTTCGCCGGATGAACCGTCTTTTCTCTTGTATCGGATAACCCAATCCTTGCCGCACTTGTGCTTGTCGATAATTTTGCTGATAGAAGAATCATACTTGCTGGCGAGTGTTGCCAAGCAGCTGTATTCCATCAGGTAGCAAAAGTAGTCAAGGTTGTAGAAATTTGCAGCAAAATGATAATAGTTCAAGATGCCCCGAATCTCTGCGTTATACCGATCCAAAATGTCCACGTCCGGCAGGTAGAGCCAGCTTTTTCGATGGACAGGGCGAAAGGTTTTTGCTTTGGTCTGCCGAATAATCCCTCTGTCAAAGAGAAATTGCTCTATTTTCTCCATAGGAACCAGTAGTTCAACGGTGCCGTTGAGATGTCTCGACTTGACACCGATTGCGTTTTTACGAACTTCTTGGTTTCGCCGCACGGATAGGTCGTACCCAAGGAAGCGTACCCGGTCGCTGCTGTGCGTGATGAGTGTTTTTTCTTCACTCAGTGTGAGATGATATTCATCATGCAGAAACTTGGCCAATTCAGCCTTGATGCGCTGGCAATCCGTTTTGTCCCCATTGACGGAAATAACAAAATCATCCGCATATCGGATATATGCGATATTCTTATCCGTCTGGTCTTTGCTTGGGACTTGCAGCTGTTGCTTTCTGAGCATCTTGAGTTTCTCCAGCAGCATTTCCCTTCGTTCGCCTTCCGCTGTTTTCAGGTATTCGCGAGTATGGTTGATTCTGCTAACAATGAGTGCATACTCTTTGGTATAGGTTCGTTCGGCGGGTTTGTCAAACGCCTGTTTGAGTTCCATCACCTTTTTGTCGAGTTCATTGAGATAGATATTGGCGAGCATCGGAGAGAGGATACCGCCTTGCGGGGTGCCGCAAAATGTTTTGTTGTACTCCCAATCTTCGATATAGCCCCCTTTCAGGAAGGCGCGAATCAAGTTGATGAACCGGCTATCCTTAATTTTTCTTTCCAGAATCTCAATGAGTTTTCCGTGGTCGATGTTGTCAAAACAGCCCTTGATGTCACCTTCTATGAACCAGCGAGCGCCCACGAAATAGTGTTTTGCCTGCGTGAGTGCCGTGTGGCAGCTCCGCCCCGGCCGAAAACCGTGGGAGAAATCGCTGAATGTCGGTTCATAGATCGCCTCCAGAAACCTGCGCATAACTTCCTGCAACAGCTTATCTCGAAACGAAGGGATGCCCAGCGGACGCATTTTCCCGTTTTGCTTTTTGATATATTCCCTGCGTACAGGCTTTGGCTGATATGTACCGTCTGTAAGCTCTTTTATGAGCCGGTCGACGTACTTTTTGCCAAAACCGTCAGCGGTGTCGTTATCAGTGCCGCGGGTTGCCGCGCCCTTGTTTGCGTACAATTTCTGGTACGCAAGATAGTAGGTATCTTCCCGGAGCAAATACCGGTAGAGCCGTGTGTAAACGCCGTCGTTGTGTTCCTGTGAATTGCTGTAGATACGCTCCAAAATCTCGGTTGTTGGTTTCATTACGGTTTCTCCGTCCTTTCAACTGTTGTATTTTGGATAAGTAGACTGCTTCACTTCGCTAATGTCCGGGCTTTCCCCGGCTTAAACTACTATTGAAGCTCTGTTGCCATGCAGGTAGCAACCTGTTTAGGCAATCCCCGGCTTAACTACGATTCTTGGAAATGTGGTTTGTCGGATGCGCTTTCGGTCTGTTGAGCACGTTCCCGTGCCTGCTCTGCGGAAGGTTGATGACCCTGCATACGAAATGGGTATATGCAGTTTTCCACAGCTGGGGTTTCAAGACAGGATTTCCCCAGACCCCTCGATAATGGTCGCTTAGACCTCACGTTCGCTAAATCCAACCTCATCCTCGTAACCACTTGTTCTTGCGGTTCAGTCGTGGCACCTGCCTTGGGCTAACTTTCCGCTTTGCCTGCCATGCTATGTTCCCGCTATAGGTTTCCCCGCACGGTAAGGCAGGTGAACTCCTGCGTCATCTTGCAGTGCAGCTCCAATACTGCTGTAATCGTAGCCCTAGTCCGGGCGCACCATTTCCATTAAAAGCGCGTACCCCCGGCTTCTCCCGGAATAGAAAGTTTCAACGGCGGTGGCGTAAGGCTTGTCCTTGATGAGCGAAAGGCTGTGCCCTGATAGGCATTGATGCATTGTTCATAATTTCTTCGTCTCCTTTGTAAGATTGCGTGTAATTACGCTTGTTTGCGCCATTCATCGACTGGTAACGCTTTGTTTTCAGAAATATTGTTGAAAAGCAAAGGATTTTGTGATATACTGAATGGGTATATACCTTTTACTGTGATTCGAGACTGTTTTTCTTGCTTGCTCTCTGCTGCAGTTCAACGAGCGAATGGCAATTAAAAAAACCTTTTCTCGTGTGGCCACAAGAAAAGGATACTTATAAGTGGGACAAGTTTCGTTCCGGCAAAATTCATGTTGAATTCATGGCAAATTACAAAAAGGAGGAAACCGCATGACCGCAGAACCCTTGTGTATTCGGACTTTTGCCGAGGCCGTCCGAAATCATATGAATAAAAAATCGACAATAAAAGTAATGAACGGAAACGTGAAATTTGAAGAAACCGGGCAGGAATTTAAGGATGCATCCGGTGTTTTTGTGTTTTACTCACTTTTGTTAAATTCGTTGACCCATGCATATACAATCAGCGGAGGAGCAGGGCTTCCCGATGTTTCAAAACAATTAACCACATATTTAAAAAGCGGACAATGGGAGATTTCCGATAAATTTGTAGAAGTGGCTCAAACAAAAGGTGTAGTTGCCGATGTAAGCACTTGTTTTTCTATGAATTTAATACCCACCGCCACGGGCGACGCTTTCAACAATTTGGTCGTTGTTCATAACGACAGAGCGGCTTCCGATACTGCCGACCATCTCGGGACCGGCTTCACGGGCGATGAACATCTGGCCCTGAACGGGGAAGCCTGTCGGGATATTATTTAACCGTTCTATGTATGAGGTTTTTTCATGCTCTCGTAATCATCAAAATCTATTCGGTCATTTAAATAAAGCGTCATAACGTCCTTTTCTTTTTTTCCAAGTTTTTCTATAGCGTTTTCGTATTCTTCTTTTATGATATTATTTATGCTGTCCTCTTTGCTTGTTTCTTCAAGCATAGTATCGTCTGCTACTTTTATATCCTGTATATCATTCATGTATTCTTGAAAAGCTGTTTCCGTTTTTCTATGGCTGAATGTCGGATTATTGCATATCCCTTTTTCAACATTCGGACAGCGGTAATGCCCCTTAATTACTCTTTCACCTGCTTTATTTGTGCGATATTCCCTGTGGGTTATTAGCCTTGCCCCACATACACCGCAATAAATTGTACCGCTAAAATAATTTTCGGCTTTCGGTCTTTTGGTGTACGATTTACGTTTTATTTTGTCCATTTTGTTTTGAGCGTTGTAAAACAGTTCTTCGGAAATAATTGGCTCGTGCTTGCCATCAGCTTCAAAATAGCGGTTTTCATCGCTTAGTGAATATCTTACTTTTCCTATGTAATTTGGATTTTTAAGAATAGCCCTGACACTGACGTGTCCCCATGCCCCGCCAAGTTTTGGTTTAATGTTTCTATGGTTCAAATCTTGAACAATGGCAGTAAATGACATATTACCATCAATATACATAGCGTATATTTCTTTTACTACCTCGGCTTCTTCATGATTGATTGTTTGGATTTTTTCGCCGTTTTCTCGGTCATACCCGTATGACGCTTTATTAGAACTTAGCGTGTACCCCTCTTTGACTTTTTTCTCACAAGCTAAAGGAATTCTCTCAATTATGTTTTCATGCTCAAACTCGGTAAATATGCAAATTATTTTCAAAAACATTCTGCCCGACGCTGTTTGCGTATCAATACTTTCCATCAGCGAATTAAAATTACAGTTATATTTTCTAAATATGTCTGTTAAATCAATTAAATCCCTTGTACTTCTGGTGAGCCTGTCTATTTTATAAACTAATACATTATTGACATTTCCTGCCCTAACATCATTTATCAGTTCATTTATGACAGGTCTGTCTACAACATTTTTTCCGCCAATACCCTCATCGGCATAAACTTTATAAAAATTCCAATCTTTTATCAGAATGTAACTTTTAAGCTTGTCTATTTGTGCCCTTATGGAATAACCCTCTTGAGCTTGCTCGGCGGTTGACACACGAACGTATATGGCAGTTTTTAACATATGTCTTGCCCTTTCGTTTCGGAAAGTGCTTTTTCGATTTTTTCCTGCCTTGCTTTTCGTGGTATTGATGTTTTTAAAAAGAACTTTAATATTCTTTTTTGTAATTCTTCTGGTAGTATTATTTCTCTTTTTAACTCGTTATTTTCCATATCTAAATCCCCCTTACGTTTTGGCAACAATGCATCTTTATGGGGATTTGTTGTATATTATGTCATCCAATGAAAGCGGACAAACCCTTGTATATCAGCAATAGTTTGTCCTTACTGGTTTATTTGTTGTGTTACTTTATCCGCAAAATTTCAGGCAATCTAACGAAAAAATCTCTCGGCAATACGACGCCCTCGATTAAATCAGCGGTTACTTAACATACCAAACAGATGGAGGCATCCCAATGAAGAGGCTTCTCGCACTGCTGATCACCGCCACTTTGCTGTTGCTTGGCTTGTCGGCCTGCTTTGACGGCAGTGAGGACAATCCAACGACAACACAGGAACCCGCGACAACGCAGGAACCCATGTCCGCGCAGGAGCCAACTACAACGCAAATGGCAACCGACGCGCCGGAACCCACCACGCAAGTCGTTGAGGCGATGACCGACACGGACTTCGACGCGCAAGCCCTGTTCAAGCGCCTGGAGGGATACTGGAACGACGAATACGATCCGCCTCGGGGCTTTCCTCATGGCTTCACGAGCTTTATCTACCAAGACGGCAAGCCATTCCTGCATTGCGGCGCATATGGCGGCGAACACTCAGGCTACGCCGCGCTCATCGGCGGCAGGGAAAGCGACGAAAGCATTGTTGCTTTGTATTTCCTGTACCCTGCTTCTGATGACGATATGTATGGCCCGTTGCCGGAAAGAACCACAGAACTGCAAATTGATCTGACCGGCATCGACAACGGAGAACTCCGTATTCAGCACAAGGGCATCTTTGGAACCACGGATTGGATCATTTACACCTACGACGGCAAAACGATGCCGAATTCTTACGCGGCATAATGGCTTTCGGCGCCTATCTACTTGCCCCCGTTTGTTTTATTCGGGATCTTTTCGGTTGACAGGTGCGGTACTCGCTGATTCTGATTTTGTGAACTCAGTATTTTCTTGTGGAGGAACGAAAATCGTTTTTGCATTAATAGCTGCTTTGGCTAGTTATCGTACGACTGCCGACGTCTAAGGCCTCAAAAATAATTGAACAGCAAAAAAACCGGGCAAACTTGGTATTATCAAGGCTTGTCCGGCTTTTGTATTGTTTTGATGTATGATGTAGAAGTCAATCGGTGCTTGTGAGTTGAATGACGGATTTTTTCGGTTGTCTTTCGTAATCAGTCGTTCATAAAAATCGTATCAAACGATATATACAAGACATCATAAAACTTGAAGAAAAAAACAAAGACATTGAGCAAGGTGTTACTTCAAGCAATCTCTATTTTGATTCATTCTTAAAACATAGGAATATTCAAAGCCTGGACCGTGGAATTATTACCAAGTTGATCAATACGATTCATGTTCATGAGGATGGCGGCCTTACGATAGGCTTCCGCTTTGCAGACCAGCATAAACGCATATTGGAGTTTATTGAAATCAACAAAGAGAAAGTGGGCGTTACGAGGACTACTATGACATGCCGAACTGGCGGATTCATGGTTCTTTCTGCATCGTTGTCATAAGTTACATGCACCCGTCGCGCCCTACCACCCGTGCTTTCCTCGTCTAACATCTAAAATCTAACGTCTAAAATCTAATTTTACTTGACTTTTTCATAAAATTAACTTATCATAAAGTGTATAGGAGTTTTTTTGAAAGAGAAGGAATGATGCTGTATGGAAAACGCAAAAAAATCAATGGAAACCATCGTCGCGCTCTGCAAGGGAAGAGGCTTCGTCTACGCCGGAAGCGAGATCTACGGCGGGCTGGCGAACACATGGGACTACGGTCCCCTGGGCGTCGAGTTCAAAAACAACGTCAAACGCGCGTGGTGGCAAAAATTCGTGCAGGAAAGCCCGTACAACGTGGGGCTCGACTCCGCGATTTTGATGAACCCGATGGCCTGGGTCGCGTCGGGGCATGTCGGGGGCTTTTCCGATCCGCTGATGGACTGCAAGGGCTGCAAAACCCGTCACCGCGCCGACAAACTCATCGAGGACAGGGGCGTCAACCCCGCCGGATGGAGCTTTGAGCAGATGTCGGAATACATCGCGGAGAACCACGTCGTATGTCCTGACTGCGGCGCATGCGACTTCACCGATATACGCAAGTTCAACCTGATGTTCAAGACGTTTCAGGGCGTGACCGAGGACAGCAAAAACGAGCTGTACCTGCGCCCCGAAACGGCTCAGGGCATATTCGTAAATTTCCCGAACATCCAGCGCACAACCCGCAAAAAGGTGCCTTTCGGCGTGTGCCAGGTGGGCAAAAGCTTCAGAAACGAGATCACCCCCGGCAACTTCGTTTTCCGCACCCGGGAGTTCGAGCAGATGGAGCTTGAGTTCTTCTGCAGGCCGGGCACGGAGCTTGAATGGTTCGCCTACTGGAAGGACTTCTGCAAGCAGTGGCTGCTGTCTTTGGGGCTTCGCGGGGAAAATCTGCGCCTGCGTGACCACGAGCAGGAGGAGCTTTCCCACTACTCCAACGCCACCACCGATTTTGAGTTTCTGTTCCCTTTCGGCTGGGGAGAGCTGTGGGGCGTGGCAAGCCGCACGAACTTTGACCTCACCCAGCACCAGAATACGTCCGGCAAGAGCCTTGACTATTTCGATCAGGAAACGGGCGAGAAATACCTGCCTTTCGTCGTCGAGCCGTCGCTCGGCGCGGACCGCGCCGCGCTGGCGTTTTTGTGCGACGCGTACGACGAGGAGGTCGTGGACGCCGATAAGGGCGACACAAGGGTCGTGCTGCGGCTGCACCCCGCGCTTGCCCCCATCAAGGCCGCCGTGCTTCCGCTGTCGAAGAAGCTGGCCGAACCCGCTATGGAAATCTGCGCCGCGATATCGAAAAAGTTCATGTGCGAGTACGACGACGCCGGTTCAATCGGCAAGCGTTACCGCCGCCAGGACGAGATCGGCACGCCGCTTTGCGTCACGTTCGACTTTGATTCGCTGGAGGATCATTGCGTGACCGTGCGCGACCGCGATACGATGGAACAGACGCGGATCGCGATAGACAGGCTTGCCGCCTACGTGGAAGATAAAATTTCGTTTTGACGCAGACTTCGAGTTGTGCGAGAAGTCTGTTGTACGGGAGGCCTGACGCGTGAAAGAACACGACGATGATAAAATCACTGACATTAAAAAAGGGAAGAGGGCGCAGAAAAAGCTTGAGCGCCCCCAAAAAAAAGCCATGAAAAAAAGCCTGTCAGACAGGCTGGAAAGAAAGCTCGGGCGTTTCGCGGTACGCAACCTGATGTCGCTGATCGTCTATGGCATGGCGTTGGTTTTTGTCGCGGATCTGGCGTTGTCTTTCAGCGAGGAAATCACCTTTGACCTGACGGGCATTCTTATGTTTGCCCGGGCCGAGGTGCTGCACGGGCAGGTCTGGCGGCTGTTTTCGTTCATATTCATCCCGCCTGAGTCAAGTATCATTTTTATCATCTTCGCCTTATATCTGTACTGGATGATGGGTTCGGCGCTTGAGCGGGAATGGGGCCGGTTCAAGTTCAATGTTTTTTACCTCTTCGGCGTTATCGGCACGATCATATCCGGGTTTATTGCCGGGTTCGCCACAAGCCACTATTTAAACATGTCCATCTTTTTTGCTTTCGCGATCCTTTTTCCGAATTTTGAGCTTCGCCTCTTTTTTATCCTGCCGATCAAGATCAAGTATCTGGCCTGGCTGAACGCCGCGTATTTCCTTTTCGCGCTTATATTCAACCCGCTTATGCATAAGCTTGCCGTCGCCGCCGCGCTCCTGAATATAGCGCTGTTTTTCGGCAAAGATTTTATACGTTCCATAAAAAATGTTTACCGCAGGGCAAAATGGAGAAGAGATACCAAAAAAAAGAAAGATTAACTTCCTTTTTTGTACCGATGCTCGTTTCACGCCTGATTGTATTTCGCCGCACGAATGCGGACGCCGAATAAATTCGGCGGATGGAGGTTCGCCATGAAAAAAAAGATCTTCATAATCACCCTTGCCCTCGCCGCCGTCGCGTTTATCGCGGTTGTGATTTTTTCGCTGCTTTCGACAGGCGGCGGGAATAAGCCGTCCGGCCTCAAGCTGCTCGCCGCCGAAAGCACCTACTCCCATTACGAGATACGCAACCGTGAGGCGTACCTCTTTTACACCGTCACCCTGTCGAACGAAACGGGAGAGAAGATCGAGCACGCGAAGCTCTGCGGCACGTTCAAGGCGGATTTCGCAAGCGGTTTTATCCTGAAAGAGGACGCTTTCGCCAAGGCTATCCTGACTGGGCAGGAGACATTCTTCCTGGAGCCGGGCGAAAGGGTCACGCTGCATCTTGCTTTCATGGCAAGCTACTACAAAAACAGCGGTTCGCCGTCAAGGGAGTTGCCCGTTATTACGTTGTTTACTCCTGAGGAGGAGATAATAGCAGAACTCATAAAATAACTAAAAAAGGTGGTATTTGTGATGTCAATGAAACTCAAAAAAATCCTGGCTGTCACCCTGGCGCTCACTCTTTTAGTATCCGCGGCGTCTTTCGGCATGTATTCCCGCGCAGAGACGCTGACTGAATGCAACGGTGACTGCGGCTACGCGCCGGGCATTGTGATTCCCGGAATCTTCCAGTCGGACACGTTTATGCTCGACGAAAACGGCGAAATGGTAACGGACTCCAACGGCAAGCCGCTTACCCAGCTCATGGTCGACCTGGGGACGATGGATATCGTGAAAATCGTCTTTAAGGCGATCGTCCCGCTTTTGCTGACGCTTGTGCTTCAGCGCGACATGAAGCTGTCCGACACGGTCGGCGCGCTTGTGGCCGACGTGCTGTCCGGCAACGCCAAAGACAATGACGGCAACCACATCAACAACATCGGCGTCGTCAAGTACAAAAAAAGCCTCGCGGCCTGCAGCGAGAAAGAGAAAAACGACATCTACAACACCATCCCGCTCAAGGGCTATTCCGACATAGCGGGCGAGGATCACCTCTACTTTTTCGCCTACAATTCCTTTGATTCCATTGAGGCGCTGGCGGATGAGCTGTATGAGTTCATCCAGCAGGTCAAGCAGGAAACGGGGCACTCCAAAATCAACATCGCGCCCATCAGCCAGGGCGGAACCATCGCCAATATGCTGTTTGAGAAGTATCCGCAGGTCGCGGATGATCTCAACCGCGTGGTATATATCGTTCCCGCGCTGGACGGCTCAATGCTCGTGGGCGAGATCGTCTCGGGCAACTTTATCAAGGACGACGACATGCTGTACGCCCGGCTGTTCCCGATGCTTGTGGGCGAGGACAACTGGATGTCCTACTTCATCAACATCGCGCTGCGCGCCCTGCCGAAGAACGTGACTTTCGCCATAATCGATAAGACTGTCGAGTCGCTTTTGCAGACGGTTATACTCAACTGCACCGCCTTGTGGGCGCTCGTACCGCAGAGGTACTATCCCGCTTTGGCGGAAAAATATCTCTCCGGCAGTGACCGCCAGAAAATCAAGGCCGAAACAGAGCGGTATTATCAGGCACAGGTCAACTCCAGGGCGAACATACTCAAAATGCAAGCCGATGGAGTCAAGTTCTTCAACATCGTCGACTACGACTTCCTGCTCTACCCGCTGTTCTCCGGCTGGGATACGGTCAACGGCGACGGCGTGATACATCTTGACTCGTCGTCAATCGGCGCGGTGAGCGGCGCCGTCGGCGAGAAGCTGCCCGAGGGCTATGTGGAAAAGGGCACCTACTGCGACTGCGGCGGAAGCCATATTTCCCCCGACGGCATCGTTGACGCGTCCGCCGGCGTGCTGTGCGAGACCTCCTTCTACTTCAAGGGGCAGGACCATGAGGGTACGGGGCGCAACGACGTTATTATGCGGCTGGCGATAGAGCTGCTGTCCGACGAAAATTTCACGAGCGTACACTCCTATCCCGACGCATATCCGCAGTTCAATGTGGGACGCGAGTCCAAGGGCCTGCGCAACTCTCTCCCCTGGATAAAGGATATAGACCAAAGCGCGTTGAGCGATGAGGACAAGGCTGAACTGAACGCCGCCATCGAGCAGTGTGAGGCCATGTTGGCCAAGACCGTCGTCGTGCCCGGCGAGTTTGAGGCGGCGAACGCGAGGCTTAACGCCATACTCATCAAAATCGGCGCCAGAAACGCGCCCTCTGAGCCGAGCGCAGCCATGGACATCCTCACGTTTTTGATGAAGTTTTTCAGTGACTCCGCATATAAAGTCGTCGGCCCGAGAGGATTTTCGGATATATTCAGGTTCTGGTAACATATAATAACTATAGCCCACCTCTAAAAACTGTCATTAGATGAACGAAAGAAGGGAGATCGTATGGATCAAAAAATAAAACACGCGGGATATCGGTCGTATCAGGGAATGATGCGCGTGGCTTCCGGCTTTGTGGACTGGTCTCAGCCCGACGTGCTCCGCGGCGCGGGCTGTGTCAAAAAGCTCGCTGTGCTGCTGATGTCCAGAGGCGTCAGCAACGCGCTGGTCGTTACCGACAAGGGACTGGTTGACTTTCATTTGATCGACGGTCTGCTCGAGGAGCTTCGGAAAGAAAAGATCAAATACACGCTTTATGACGGCGTCCAGCCGAATCCGACCGTCGAAAACGTCGAGGAGGCGCGCCAGCTGTTTTTGGACGCCGAGTGCGACGCCATCGTCGCTTTCGGCGGCGGTTCGCCCATGGACTGCGCGAAGGCCGCCGGCGCGAGGATATCAAATCCCAACACGCCGGTCCAAAAGCTGCGGGGCCAGCTGAAGGTGTACAAAAGGCCGCCTCTCCTGTTCGCCGTTCCGACGACGGCGGGCTCAGGCTCCGAGGCCACGGTCAGCGCTGTGGTTTTAGACGAAGCGGCCCATGAAAAGTACGCCATCAACGACCCGAAGCTGCGCCCGAAATACGTGGTTCTCGACCCTGAGCTTACCGTGGGCCTGCCGCCGCACATCACGGCCATCACGGGCATGGACGCGCTGACCCACGCGGTGGAATCGTATATCGGCCGCAGCAACACAAAGCAGACGCGCGGCAACGCGGAGAAAGCCGTCAAGCTGATCTTTGAGAATCTGGAGAAAGCGTATCAGAGCGGGGAAAACATGGAGGCGCGGGAAAACATGCTGATCGCCGCCTACCACGCGGGACTCGCGTTCACGCGGGCGTATGTGGGCTACGTCCACGCCATCGCCCATGCCATAGGCGGGCTGTACGGCACACCCCACGGCCTTGCCACCGCCGTCATACTCCCCTATGTGCTTGACTATTACGGCGAAAGCGTCGCGGCCGACCTGGACGATCTCGCAGAGTTGGTCGGCATCGACCGGGAAAGCAATGGTGAAAGCCCCCACGCGTTCATCACGGCCATACGGGAGATGAGCGCACGGATGGACATCCCCGAGACGTTTGACGTGATCAAAGACGAGGACGTCGCGCTGATCGTCAGCCGCGCGCTGGAAGAGGCAAACCCGCTGTACCCCGTGCCGAAGATCATGGACGCCGCCGACTGTGAAACGATCATCCGGCAAATCATGGGAAACTGAGCGAAAGATTTATTTAACGCGAAAAGGGGCGGATTGAATTCCGCCCTTAAGTTAATTATAGATGAAAGTGGATGAAATTTTGAAAAAAGCAATTATCGCTTGCTTGGCAATAGTATTAGTCGCCGCGGGAGCTGTTTCGTTTTTTGTTTACGGCTATTATCGTCAGCCGTTAGTCACGGGAAACGTCAAGAATTTGTCTACAATAACTGTCATTAAAGACGGTTTCAATCAAGACGGAATAAAAAAAGCTCTGGCGCCGTCAGACGCAAAAGCTCTGTTCGAGGAAATTAAAGGCACAAAGACAATGGCCGTAAGACACCCTAAGCAGCTTGACCGTATGCATCTTGACTCATTATATATAATCGAAGTATATTATAAAAATGGAAAAGTGGATACGATTTACACGACAGAGGTACTGAAACTTTTCAGATTTATTGATACCAAAGGCCCGGATGGTGATTCGGGTTATATGTTAAGCAGTAAAAACGAAAAAATATTTTCCCTGCTGGAAAATTACTTTTAATTCCTTGAAAGATACATACGGATTCAATCGTATGCCAATATCTGAATAAGGATAGATAAATTATGAGCTTTGACATTGTAACCGACTCGCCGGCAAACCTCCCCGCTGATCTGATCGAAAAATACGGCATACACGTGCTGAACCTGCCCATATTCGCCGGAGCAACAGAATATCCGAGCTACGAAAAGGGCCGTGACTCCTATCAGATGTTCTACGACATGATGCTCGCCGGGCAGGAGCTTACCTCCTCCCAAACCGGCCCCGCCGAATGCGAGCGGGTATTCGGCGGCATTTTGGCGCGGGGGCGCGATTTGCTTTACCTGGGCTTCTCGTCCACCTTGAGCGGAACGTATCAAAACGCCGCCATCGCCGCCGCCGATCTGCGGGAAAAATATCCTGAAAGAAAAGTCCTGACCGTCGATACGCTGTCCGCTTCAGCGGCGCAGGGATTGCTTGTGCTCAAGGCCGCGGACATGCGCGGCGAGGGGCGCGGCATTGAGGAAACGGCCGCCTGGGTCGAGGAAAACCGCCTGCGCGTGTGCCACTATTTTACGGTTGACGATTTGAAGTACCTGAGGCGCGGCGGACGGATATCCGGCTCGGCAGCGGCCATGGGAACGGTTCTCAGCATCAAGCCAGTGCTGACAATGGACAGAAACGGGCGGCTCGTTCCCGCCGGCAAGGTTCGCGGCAGGAAAGCGGCGCTCAACGCCCTTGTCGAATATATGCGGGAGAAGCTTGACCTTTCGGCGGAGCTTTCGGCTTCCGATCCCCCTGTATTCATTGCCCATGCCGACTGCCCGGACGACGCCGCGTACCTCGAGGGCAGAATCAAAGAGCTGTACGGAACGCCGGAGGTTAGGACGGTCATGCTCAATCCCCTGATCGGCAGTCACACGGGGCCGGGGACGATCGCGCTGTTCTTTTTCTGCAAAGAAAGATAATCCGGCAATTTGAACCACGAGTTAAAAATTTTGATGAACCCCTATCCCCCCTGCAAGGGGGGGATGGCACGCAGTGACAGGGGGGTAATAAAACAACGGTTCGGAAAAATCACTTTCCGAACCGTTATTGTTTTTATACGTGATACGTTATTCTGCCGCTTCCTCCGTCAGCCTCTCCATCGGTCTGCTTTGGAACGCCGGCGCGTCAACCCGCTCAAGCTTCGTCAGCGCAATGATATCATCCTCGCTCTCCTCGGCTGTCAGCTTGACCGAGTCACCCTTGTTCAGGATGATCGCAGCCTCGCTCTTTTCCGCCGCAATCGAATAGTACGCCGCGCCGCCCTCAAGCCGGATATAGTACACCGTCCCGCCGCTTATAACCGCCGAGCGTATATCCGCGATAACGCCCTCGATTACATTCGCTTTGGGAGCGCCGGGCGCGTTCGGATCACTGCCTTCGGGCGGAACAACCAGGTTACTGCCCACGCTGATTCCCTCTTTCTTGAGGCCGGCGGTGTAATTTTCAAGGCACTGGGCAAGCGTATTGCCGGAAACCTTGATCTTATTGTACTGCCGCACGTTGACCATGGCGTACAGCTGCACGACGTTGTTCGCGTCCTTGAGGGACATGAAGTACGTTGGCTCTCCCGCGATATTCAGCAGGATGGGGAAAGAGGCCTTGTACTCAAACTGCTGGACAAGACCCTCCGCGGTTTTCTGCGCCGTGGACTCTTTCGCGCCGCTGACGCGGTACAGCACAGTCTCTTTCGTGCGCTGGTTGACCAAGAGGAAGCCGATGATCGACTGGTCAGCCGTCACAGAGGTTACGCCGGTGTATATCCATACGTCATCATCCTGGGCGATGTAGTTGTTGTCCTCGGTCGTTTCCAAGCAGTCGTCCTGACCCAAAAGCGAGTTCCAAAAGCCCTTGCGGTATTTGCCGTAGAAGTCGAACTGCTCGATGATAAGCGAGGATGAGTATACTCTGTCAATCCACCGCAGCTCCGGGTCGTTTTTCAGGTCATCCCCGGTATAATAGACGCACTCGCCCGTTATGGCGTCAACCAGCACGATGCCGATGATGTCTCTCCCTCCGAACAGCCCGATCGTCTTGTCGATCCTGGCGCATATCCAGTAAGGATACCCACTTTCGTCAATCTCAAAAGACGGTTCCTCAAAAATATACCCGGGATACTCAAAGCGGATGACGCGCTTAACATGGCGTCCGAAGTGATCGGCCAGCGAATACTTGATGCTTTGCTCCAAAGCGATGAAATCCGCCCTCTCGTTGGCTGCGTCGACGATGATATAGCCAGGCAAGCCGTTATTCCGATTGGTGTACCACTTTATGATGCTCGCGTACTGGAGCGTCGCTACTCGCACGGGCGTATTCTTATAGTTAATCTGGTGATAGCTCGGAAAAATGGTGAACTGCGAAACGTAGCCCATGCTCTCCAGCTCGCCCAGCGCGCGGGAGGCCAGGTTCGCGGCGGAGGTTTCGTCGAACTTGGGAACCTTGCCGAAGTCAGGCTCGGATATTTCCGAGGCAAAATCACTGTCCGTGCGGACGCTGATGATCTCACTGTAGGCTTTCGCGCGAAACAGCTGGCTGCCCACGACGTAGCCGACGCCCGCCACAAGCGCCAAAATCAATACGGCGATAACCGGTATCTTCGAGTGCTTTTTCACATAGGGGACGTACTCCGGCTTGACGACGGCGGCCGACAGCACAGCCAAAAACGCGATAAACGACACGAATACGATCCCGATAAAATAGTAGAACTCGATGGCCTTGAGGTTCATGGGGGGCAGCATGAAGTAGTAAGCGACTACGGCCGTGATCAGCGACAGGATAACTGAAATAACAATTTTCAGCCCGGCCCTCTCCGGCGGGATGACGATTGGCTTTTTATCGCCGCCTTTGCCTGAAAAATCAACCTTGATTGGATCCATTTCTTCATCTCCTTTATACAATTATTTTTATTATACAGGATTTCTGTCACGAATACAAGTGTTTTTTGTGAACAAGTATCAAAAAACACTTGACTATTTATCTTCGCTGCCGTAAAATATATGTACTTAACTATTTATCGGAGGGCAAAAAATGAAAGTATTTATGATCGGCGGAACCGGACTCTTAGGCTGCGCGGCGGCCCAGCTTTTTCTCGACAGGGGGCACGCAGTAAAATCAATCGCGCTTCCTCCGCTGCCGGAGGGCGCGCCCATCCCAAAGGAAATGGAACTCAGCTTCGGCAACTACCTCGAGATGTCGGACGATGAGTTGAAAGCCGCCATGGAGGGCTGCGACTGCTTCGTGTTCGCGGCGGGCGTGGACGAAAGGGTTGAGTTTCCCGCGCCGGTGTACGAGTCGTACAAGAAGTACAACATTGATCCCGTCAACAGGCTGCTCGCGATCGCGAAGGAATGCGGCGTGAAAAGCTCCGTGATTTTAGGCTCATATTTCACGTACTTCGCCAAGGAATTTCCCGAAATGAAGCTCTATGACAAGCATCCGTACATACGCAGCCGCGTGGATCAGGAAAAAGCCGCGCTGTCTTTCGCCGATTCGAGCATGGACGTCGCCGTGCTTGAGCTACCCTACATTTTCGGGACGCAGCCGGGCCGCCGCCCCGTGTGGGTCATTCTCATCGAGCAGCTGGCCGGCATGGGCAAAACAACCATGTACCCCAAGGGCGGCACCGCTATGCTCACCGTCCGCCAAGTCGCGGAAAGCATTGTCGGCGCGGCCGAACGTAACAAGGGCGGCAACGCCTATCCCATCAGCTACTACAACCTCAGCTGGGACGAGTTCCTCAAAATCGTCCACACGGCCATGGGCCAGCCCGACAGGAAAATCATCCATATCACAAACTGGATGTTCAAGCTGTACGGCGTGAAGCTCAACAGGGATTTCAAGAAAAAGGGCGTGGACATGGGCATAAACCCTGTCGGGCTTGCCGATATTATGTGCATGAACACGTTCATCGACAACAAGTGGTCGGTCAGCCTGGGCGTCACGGACGACGACATCGACAGCGCTATTTTCGACTCGGTCAAGCTTTCCGTGGACGCGTATACGGGCAAAAAGAAGCTGCTTGATATGAAAGGCGAATAAATAAGGAAAAACTCTCATGCAAAAAAAAGCCGTTGCTTTAGGCAACTTCGACGGACTCCATATCGGACATAAAGAGGTTATAAAAAACGCCCTGTCATGTAAAAATGACGGGCTTTTGCCTTATGCCCTGCTGTTCGGCGAGCATCCGCTTTCGGTGATCGGCCAAACGCCGCCAAGGGTTTTGATGACGCACGATCTGAAAATCGAGCGCCTGCGCGCGATAGGGCTTTCGGTGGTTGAGTTTCGCTTTGGCGAGGTAATGAACATGGCGCCCGAGACTTTCGTCGCGGACATTCTTAACCAAAGGCTTCACGCGGCGGCGGTGTGCTGCGGATACAATTACCGCTTCGGCAAAGGCGCGGCGGCCGGCTCCGGCGACCTGCAAAGGCTCTGCTCGCGTTACGGGATCAGGACCTTGGTCAGCGGCGAGGTCGCTTTGGGCGGCGAAGCGGTCAGCTCCACGAGGATCAGGCGGCTGATCGAACGCGGCGAAATCGAAAAGGCAAACACCATGCTCGGGCGGCCGTTTTCGTATAAGCTCACGGTGATCCGGGGCGACCAGCGCGGCAGGACCATGAGCTTTCCGACGCTTAACCAGCGCTTTCCCGACGGGATGACCGTCCCGTTGCGCGGCGTATACGCCTCCGCCACGCGGGTGGACGGCGTATGGAAAAAATCCGTGACGAACATCGGCGTGCGCCCGACCGTAGCGGCGGCTGAACCGGGCGTCCTCAGCGAAACGCACATCCCCGGCTTTGACGGCAGCCTGTACGGCAAGGCCGTCGAGGTCGAACTGCTGCGCTATATCCGGGAGGAACGCAGGTTCGGGTCGCTTGACGAGCTGAAAGCGCAAATGCGAGCTGATACGTTGAACGCGCTCAGGTAGTTGCGCCGTGCTTTTCATGATAGTCTAAAAAATTGTTTTGCGGAGAGTTTTTAAAACCCTCCGCAAAATAATTTTATACCTCTAATGGTACCCTCTCCCCTTCTATCCGCCGCGCGATCCGTTCAAACGCCTTGTACGCCATGTTCTTCGGCGGTATCTTCATGCCGCGTATCAGGCAAAACATCAGCTGCATATTGTCAGGCACGACGCCGATCAGCCGGACGCGCGTCGAGTCGATCACGCTGTCGATGTTGAGCAAAAAGCTCTGCTCCACGGCCTTGCGGTTAAAGCGGTTGATGACCATGCGCAGATTCGTGATCCCCAGCTCAAGCAAGCGGTCGGCGGCGGCCTCGGCGCTTCTGACGCATACCCTGTCTGGCGTCGCGACGATAATCCCCTCGTCGGCCATGGACGCCGCCAAAAGGAAGCCGTCCGATATGCCGGCAGGCGCGTCGATCAATATGTAGTCGAATTGGCCGTCATATTTTGCGATCATATCCCGCGTACTTTCCGGCGTAAAGGCTTTGTCGTGCTTCAGCGGCGCTTTCAAAAGCGAAACGCCGTCCGCCTTGACGACGGCCTTTTCCGGCTCGCATGAACCCAATAAAACGTCGCCCCAGTCGAAGATGGACTGCTTGCCCGCGTCCATGAGTATATCAAGGCTGCGAAGGCCGATATCGCTGTCAACCGCCAAAACGCGGCGGCCCATCCCCTCAAGCGCGAAGCACAGCCCCGTGGTCAGCGTGGACTTGCCGACGCCGCCTTTCCCGGACGCGATAATGATTTTCCTGGCCATCTGATTTCCCCATCCATATTTTTATCCTATAAGAACATTCTCAAACTGCGTTTCCGCGGCCGTCCCCGTGTCGGAGAAATAATAGTCGTATATCGCGCGGACGATAGGCAGTATTTTCAGCGACGAGGAGCAGCCCTCCGCCACGACGCACAGCGCGATCTCCGGGTTTTCATACGGCGCGAAAGATACCACGAAAGAGTTATTGATCTTCTGGTTATAGCCGTTTACTTTCCTGATGACCTGCGATGTACCCGTTTTTGCCGCCACGTCAAACGGCAGGCTGCGGAAGTACTCACGGCCGTTGCCGACGCGGCAGAACGTCAGCATCCCCCGGCGCACGACGTCAAAATTTTCCTGCTTAAAGCCCGTTTCGCCCAACACATACGGGGTATTTTCAAGTATGGTCTCCTTATAGTCAAAGGACTTGACGGCCTTGACAAAATGCAGCCTGTAACGCGTGCCGCCGTTCGCGATCACGGCGCAGTAGTTCGCGAGCTGTATCGGCGTGAACAGATTGTTCTGGCCTATGGCGCTTTGGACGTTATAGCCCAAATACCAGTCGCCGCCGATCGACGCCCTGTATTCGGGGCTGTCCATCCTGCCCACGGCCTCCGAAAGCTCGATGCCCGTTTCCTGTCCCAGGCCCAAAAGCAATCTCGTCTCGTTCATTTTGGCATAGCCCAGATTTTTGCCGCATTCGTAGAAAAAACAGTTGCACGACTGGCTTATCGCCGTGTTGACATTCAGATATGAAGAATTATGGTACTGGTCGCATTTAAATTTCTGGTCAAGATATTCATAGGTGCCCGTGCAGCGGATCGTCGTTTCGGGCGTAATAAGGTTGTTCTCAAGCGCGGCCATCGCCACCGACATCTTTACGGTGGAGCCTGGCTCATATGTACCGTTCAGGGCACGGTTGTTCAGCGGCGCGTTCTCCGTATCTTTCGATAGCTCCGCGAAATCCTCCGTGAAAGTGGACACATCGTAGGTGGGATACGACGTGCAGGCCAGCACCTCTCCCGTATCCACCTTGATCACCACAAGCGCGCCGGCCGGGGCGATAGGCGTATCTATATTATGAAGCCCCTCCCTCAGCGCATCCTGCACGACTCTCTGCAAATTGATGTCGATGGTCGAAATAACCGTGTTGCCCTGAACCGTCGGGTCTATGACGGTCTCCTCCACCGCGCCGTCAGCCGTTTTCGTAACGCGCTTCGTCCCATCCTTGCCGCGCAGGTATTTCTCCATGGCGCCTTCCAGCCCGTTTTTGCCCACGATGTCGTTAATGCCGTAGCCCTCGTTCTTCAGCCGCGCGTATTCATCACTGTTTATCGCGCCCACCGTGCCTAAAATGTGCGGCGCCAACGTCCCGTCCGCATACTCGCGGTAGGAGATGACCTCAAAGGTCACGCCCTTGTAAAAGCCGTTGTTTTCCTTGATTTTCGCGACCATATCGGTGGAAACATCCTCGGCGAAGGTGTACGGGTTCTGTATGCTGAACTGCGCCCGCTTCAGCCCGTAGCAGACCGACGCTATTTTCCTCGCTTCGGCCAACGGATACCGCTGAAGCTTGAACATGGCGATCAGCTCGTCCATGCAGTTTTCGGCTGTCGCGTAGGCGTTCAGATTCAGGTAGTCCTTGCTTTTCATGGCCAGCACGTCGGCTTCCCTGTCAGACGGGAACACCGCCCGGCCGTTTTCGTCGAGCAGAAGCGGCAGGCTGTCGATCCATTTCTCGCCGTTTGACTCAAACAGCCTGATGAGGTTGTGGATGATGGAGTTGCGCACCTCCTGCTCTGTGGCGGGCGGGAAATACGCGCTTTCAAAAATGATGGAGTTGCCCTGCCTGTTCGTCACCAGCGGGTTGCCGTTGGTGTCCAGCAGATCCCCTCTGGATGCCTTGACGTCGGTGGTCTTGGACGAGACCTGCGCGCCGTCCTTGGCGTATACTTCATAGTCTACGACCTGTATCTTGATCAGCGCGATGGTGAACGCGAGGAAAAATCCGCTTATAAAGACGAGCGTACCGATTCCCCGCCGCCTGTTGAACGTCTGTTGATTCTGACCCAGCATGGGCAATCTCCTTTCGTTGAAAATGGAAACTAAGAACCTGTGAATACACGGCCTAATTCAGCCGCTTCATCGCCGCCCTGACCAGAAAATAAAACCCGGGCAGCCACATCAGCGTATACACGCACGACGGAATATAAAAGGTGAACAGCGAAAGCGCGCCGTCCATCCTTTGCTCAAAAACATATACCCGCGCCCAGTAGGCAAATTGATGGATCATCGCCGCGCCCGAGCCTAAGAGCAGCGCCGTCACCAGATTGTTGCGCATAAGATGCGTAATGAGCGCCCCGCAGGCGAAGCCGATCGCGGACAGCAGGATGGCGTTGAAGCTTCCGCCGGACACGGAACACATGTCCCATAAAAGCCCCGCGAACAGACCGTACAGCACACCGGACAGCTCACGCTCGAACATCGCCACGCATACGACGGCCGGTATCAGCGGCATGGCCCTGATGCCGAACACCGAAAGCAACAGGCCCTGCGTGTTTTGAATGGCTGCCACGGCCACAAGTCCGGCGCCGAAAGCCAGCCGCCGGATCAATACGCGTTTATTTTCTATGCTGATTTTTGTGCGCATGTGCCAAAGTCCACCTGTAACGCTTTAATGCCGTCATTGCGGCCGCCGAGCCGCAATCTCATTGAGATTCCGGCTCAAGCCCGGAATGACGGTTTTTAGGTAACCGCTGATTAAATCGGGGTCGTTGTATTGCCGAGAGATTTTTCCGTCAGATTGTCTGAAATTTTGCGGATAATCCTGTCGGATATCAAGAAATTTCGGGCAATCTGACGGGAAAATATCCGGCAAGACGGCGGCATCCGATTTAATCAGTGGTTACCTAGGGACTCAATGCCTGAAGCCCGTGATAATAAAAACGTCGATAAGCCTTGAAAAGTCGGCGTAAGGCTCGATGACGGCGTAGGTCGAGATGTTTTCCTCGGCGTCGGCAATCTCTTTAACCTCGCCGATGAGCAACCCGCCGGGAAATTTCCCGCCCGTGCCGGAGGAGCAGACAATGCCGCCCTGCGCGATATCCGTCGATCGCTCTATGCCCGAAAGCCTGCACAGTCCTTTCCCCGAAAGCTGCGCCGTCGTCTCGACAAAGCCGGTCTCCCTTGTCCGCGACTCAAAGGCCGCGATGTTCACGCCGGGATGCAGTATCGTCTCAACCGTGCACTGCGTCGCCATCACGGACGTTACTACGCCCACAAAATATTTGCCGTAGATCACCGTGTTGTCGGCCTTGACCCCGTGCGCCGAGCCTTTGTTCAGCGTAAACGATCCGAAACGGTCATTGGCGTCGCGGCCGATGATCGTGGCGTTCACGTAGGAGTGATCCGGGTTCTCTCCCTTGATCTCAAGGAATTCCCTTAAAAATTCATTCTCCTGCTGAAGCCTGTAGTAGTCGGTCATGCGCTGCCTGTGTTCGCCCAGCTCCTTCTCCAGGGCGTCAACCCTGTCCTTATAGAAAGATGACGACTTGAAGCGAATCCCAAGCCCTGACATCTCTTTAGCCGCCCAAGCCGACAAACTTTGCACCGGCCGGAATATAAGGCCCGCGGCGGACGCGAAAGGCGAAGATCCGTCACGCGTCAGCGCGGCCATAACGGATCCGGCCAGCAAAAAGGCGAGCGCCACCGCCAGCATTTTGAAGCCGCTGCTTTTAAAAAAACGTTTCATACTTAAGGCAACCTCTGAAAACCACCGTCGTTAGATTTGTGCTGAATTTTTTCGCCCATTTCGCGTATTTCGAGGGCGAATAATTTGGGCGTGTTTGAAAAATCCCCGTGTGCGGATTTTTGAGTGATTTTTTCGCCGCACAAGGTAAAATTGCGAAGGAATACGCCCGTATTTCAAGAAATTTTAACGCAGTGCGACGGAAAAAGCGCCAAAAAGACGTGCGCGTGGTTTTTTTCAAACACGCCCTTGTTTGTTTAACCGATAAATACGCGGAATGGACGGAAAAAGGCAGTGCAAAGATAATGGCGTGGGTTTTTAGAGGCTGTCTTAACTGTACCGCTTGCTCGAGAATTTCGCGATGGCATTGCTTTCCAGGCAGATGCCCGTGCCGTCCACCACGCAGTCAAGGGGCTTTTCCGCCACTAAAACGGGGATTCTTGTCTCCTCCGCGATAAGCCTGTCCAGCCCGCGCAGGAGCGCGCCGCCGCCCGTCAGCATGATGCCTCTGTCAATGATGTCGGCCGCCAGCTCCGGCGGCGTCTTTTCCAGCGTGGACTTCACCGCGTCAAGGATCTGGTTCACCGGGTCGGAAAGCGCCTCGCGCACCTCCTCGGAGGTGATCTCGACGTGCTTGGGCAGCCCGTCCATCATGTTGCGCCCTTTGATGTCCATGGCTCCTTCGCCGTCGTAGAAATACGCCGACCCGATCTTTATCTTGATATCCTCAGCCGTCCGTTCGCCGATGAGGAGGTTGTATTTTTTCTTGATATAGGCGATGATGGCCTCGTCGAAGCTGTTGCCCGCGATCTTGGCCGAGCGCGACGTAACGATGTCCCCCAAAGAGATCACCGCCACCTCCGCCGTGCCTCCGCCGATATCGACGACCATGCTGCCCATCGCGTCGCTTACAGGAAGCCCTGCGCCGATCGCCGCCGCCATAGGCTCGGCGATGATGCTGACGAATTTCGCGCCGGCGCTTTTCGCCGCGTCATACACCGCACGCCGCTCCACCTCCGTCACCCCCGACGGGATGCAGATCATCACGCGGGCGCGGCTGAAGGGCGACGAGCTTATGGCGCGCCCGATAAACGCCTTGAGCATCTCCGCCGTGATCTCAAAGTCGGCGATGACGCCGTCCTTCAGCGGGCGGACAGCCGTGATCGAACCGGGCGTCCGCCCGATCATCTCTTTCGCCTCGGCTCCGACAGCCACCACGCGCGGCGGATTGCTTTTCTGGTCCACCGCGACGACCGAAGGCTCGCGTATCACGATCCCCTTTCCCTTGACGAACACAAGGGTGTTGGCCGTACCCAAATCAATGCCGACGTCCTGTAAAAACAACATTTGCTGGATCATCCTTTCGCAGACGCTATATTGGATTATTTAAACTTTACTTCACTGATGATACTGTTAAAATCGGTTTGCGCCGCATACTCCTTGTTAACAACGCACCGAAACGGAAATACCTTTCCGTCGTGCTCCAGAAAGTATGTAATCGTATAGATATCGCCCAGGTCATATGTCCATACCTGGCCCGTCTTTCCTGGTATCTTGATATCCTCCAGCGTATACGGAAGCTCCGTATCCCTCTCCTGCTTCATCTTCTCCCGGATCTCCTCGTATTTTACGAGAGCCTCCTCCACGGAGCCGTACATATCGCTGCCCATTCCCTGAACAAAGGCCTCCGTTTTCGGGTTGATGATATGCGGCCTGGAGATGCCGACCGACTCCCAGCCCTTGGGGATGGGCAGGGAATAGTCCACCGCCTCCACCAAATCCTTTTGCGCGATAAGGTCCGGGAAAGTGATGGTATACGTCTGATAGTCGCCCGCTTTCATGGAACGCAGCACTTGGCCGTCCTCCCCTGTGATATATATGTCGTTCGGCGTCGTGATGGGCTTTTGGTTCGCGCTGTCTGTCGCGACCTCGATGAGGTTGCCGTGCTCGTCCCGCATGGTGCTGCCGTTTTTATCCGTCGCCAAAACGTGCGTCATGCCCTTGTCGTCCACAAGATACACGCCGTATTTGCTGTTTTTTTCGCAGGCCGCCAGCAGGAAGATAACAGCAAACAGCATAGCCACGGCGGCGGTTCCTTTTTTACCTGTCATTACAATCAGTCCCTACCTTTATGTTGAATGATGTTGAATAACAATTATATCACTTCTTACGCGTTATGTCAACCAATTTAGTTCCCAATTTCTGTTACAAGAAAGGCCCCTGTCCACGCCGCTACGCCGATCATCTCGAACAGCAACAGGTATCCGGCCGTTGATAACTGGAGCACCTTGATCGACGCGACCGCGCCCAAAATAGAGTTTATGATGGCCGAGTCGGCGATCCCCAGATCCGCGATGGAAACGGTGCCGTCGCAAAGCGGCTTCGCGAACTGCCCGAAAGAGATGAACATCCCGATCACCGTGAGCACAGCCGCGCCGGACAGGCACAGTATGACGAGCTTTTTGTTGCTGAAAGCCGCGAAGCCCGTGATCACCAGCGACAGCAAAAGCGTCAGGACAAGAAACACCCCCGCGGCAATCAGCGCGGGCAGAATCGAACGCAGGCTGTCGGTCAGCTTCATGCCCTCCGACTCCGAAAACGAGAAGCCCCTGAAAAAGAGGTCGTATATCTCCCACAGGCTCAGGTTTTCGCCCACATAGCTGTTCAGCAGGACGATGTCGCCGACAATACGGAAAAGCGACGCGAACACCGCCGTCGGCAGGGCAGTCAGCGCCAAAAGCGCCGCCACAGAGCGGTAGGTTATTTTTGATGCCATGATTTATGATCCATCCTTTCTAAAGTTTTTTGCGGAACGTTTCTCAAAACTCTCTTGCATAACAACTTACGGTTTGAAAAGATAGCCAACGGCGTAAATGCCGGGCGTAATTTTTCAAACTTCTCTTCCTTAATTGTTTGCTGTCAGGCATGAAAGCGCCGCGTTGATTCTTTCACGCACCCTGTCTTTGCCCAGCAGCGCCATAATCGCGTGCAGGTCGGGCGTATTTCGCCGGGACGTCGCCGCTATGCGTATGACCGATGAAACGTCGCCGATATGCCCCTTGAACTTTTCCGGGCTTTGCTTATATTCCTTGACGTTCGGCGTATAGCCAAGCGGCCCGCAGAGGTCCTTGATTTTCTGAAACCATGTGTCCTTATCGTCAGACGCGTCATACGCGTCGAGATAGGCTTTCAGGATCGCGGCAGCCCCGTCCGGGTTTATATTTTCCGGCAGAGCTATATTAGGCGTGTACAGCGCGTCATAGAGGTACGCGGCGTAGTCCCTGACCTCCGACCATTTCGCGATGTCCTTGCGCGGCTTGTCCCCGCCACGTTCAATGGAAAACACGGCTTTCGCGAAACCGGGATCAGCCGTTAAAATATTGTAAAGCTCAGGATCATACTCCCTCGCCCATTCTGACGCGCCGCTGTAAACCTCGTCGGCTGTCATCAGCGATATCACGTTTTTGCTGACGTCGCACAGCTTCACAAGGTCGAATAAAGCGCCGCTTTGGCTCATCTTTTTGAAGCTGAACGGGAATTCAAAGCGGTCTGCCCGCGGGTTCGCCCTGCGCCAGTCCTCGAAGTTCGAGTTGATCAGCGTCATGAGATAGTCCAGCACACTTTCAGCCGGGTAGCCCTCTTTTGCGAAATAGCTTACCGCCGCCTCGGGGTCCTTGCGCTTTGAGAGCTTTCTCTTGCCGCCGGCGTCCTCTTTCATAACGGGAGCCACGTGGGCATACTTCGGCAACTTGAATCCGCACGCCTTAAACAGCGCGATATGCACCGACACCGACGCGAGCCACTCGTCGCCCCGGATCACCGTCGTCACGCGCATGAAATGGTCGTCACAGGCATGGGCGAAGTGGTAGGTGGGTATGCCGTCAGCCTTGAGCAAAACCACGTCCATGGTGTTTTCCGGCATCTCTATTTTGCCCTTGATCAGATCGTCCAGCACGATACGCTTATTTTCGTCGCCGCCGGAGCGAAGCCGCAGAACCCAGCTCTGCCCGGCGTTCACTTTTTGCTCAATTTCCTCATATGTCAGCTCGCGGCATTTCGCCCACGGGCCGAAATAGCCCTTGACCTGAGCGCCCGCCCGCTCCTGCTCGTCACGCATAGCGGAAAGCTCCTCCTCAGAGCAAAAGCACGGGTATGCCTGTCCGTTTTGCACGAGCCGCTTGGCCATCGCCTGATATACCTCCGCCCGCTCGCTTTGCGTATACGGCGCGTACAGCCCCTTCTCCGTCCCGAAGCCGGTCACGCCCTCCTGGAAGGACAGCCCGAACGCCGCGAAGCCGTTTATGATGGCCGATACGCCGTCCTCGACCTCGCGCTTTTTGTCCGTGTCCTCTATGCGCAAAAAGCACAAACCGCCCGAAGACCTAGCCGCCAGGATATCCACAAACGCGGTGAACAGGTTTCCCAGATGCATAAATCCCGTAGGGCTTGGCGGGAAGCGCGTGGCCTTCGCGCCCTCGGGCAGATCCCGGGGCGGGTATTTTTCCTCCAGCTCCTCCAAGGTCAAATGGACATGGGGAAAGAGCAAAGAAGCCAGATCGTCGTTGTTCATAATAAAATATCCTCATTTCCGTAATCGGATTAACACACAAGAGGTCTATTATCTATTATCGCAGAAAAACTTCCCGGTATCAAGAAGTTTTTTTGAATTTTATATAAATTTTTTTGAACGCACCCCTAATTCCCGACTCCCAATTCCCCGTAAGTTTCCGGCCGCCTGTATTTATCCCCCCAGACCTCCCTTGCGCGGTAATCGCGCAGCCTGTCCATCGGGAACGCCGCGAGATATATCCCCTCCGCCTCGCCCGCCTCGATCACCATCGTGTCCCGGGACTCAAACGTGCCGGGGCGTATCTCCCCGTAAGCCATGCCGTCGTAAGCGGAGGAATGGCCGTTGCAGTCACGCTGGCCATAGGCGTAGTTCGCCGTCGCGATCCCGAGCATGTTCTCATACGCCCGCGCCCGAAGCTGCGTAAGAACCTGTTTAGCATCTCACCGTGAGCAAAACTTTGAGTAAAATCAGGTGAGATGCAAGGAAAAAAGCGCAGAAATAATTTGTTTATTTCGAGCATTTTTGACGCAGCAGATTGCCTAATTTTACCAGAGGTTTGCCACGTGGGAGATGCTAAACAGGTTCTATGTCGGTTGATTTCCATGGGACAGGCGTTGGGCACAAGGATGATCTCCGCGCCCTTGAGCATGAGTATCCTCGCGCTTTCCGGGAACTCGCGGTCAAAACAGATCATCGCGCCTATCCTCACCGCGCCGCCTTGCGTGTCAAGGTCAGCGACATAAAAATCGCCGCCGGGGGTCAGATTGCCCTCAACGTCAAAGGCGCAGGTGTGGACCTTCGCGTATGTCAGCGCGATGTTCCCGAAGCGGTCAATCACCGTCACGGTGTTCCTCGGGTGCGGCTCGTATTTTTCAAGATACGTGACGGCGATGGCCATATCAAGCTCACGCGCGAGATTTTTGTACGCGCCTACGTATTCGCCGCGCGTATCCACGGCCTTGGCGTTCCACCCGCCGGAATCGCCGGACAGGTCATAGCCGACGTTCCACATCTCAGGGAAAAGCGCGAGGTCAGCGCCCATCGCCTTTGCGCGGCGGCACCAGTCGATCCCCTTTTGCAGGTTTTCGGCCTGCGTCGGGCAGGAAATCATTTGAAGCAACGCCACACAGAATGTCATGTTTCTTTCCTCCCGTAAAAACACAAGGGACGGCGTGGAAGCCGTCCCTGCGCTATGGCGGCGCAGCGCGTTGCTCCGCCGCCCCTAATTCCTGAGCGTTCTCACTCTCACAACCCCGTCAATCGCCATAAGCGCGCCGACGTCCGCCTCTTTGTCCGCCACGGTGTATCCGAAGCCGCCGCGTGCGCCGCTGAACGTAACCTCGCCCAAAGCCGCTTTCACCGTTTCGGCCGCGCTTTCCCTGTGCAGTACGCAAGTCCTGCTTGTAAAGTCCGCCGGCAGCTCCGCATCCGGGAAGTTCACTGCGTTTTTGATAGCGCCCGTCTCAAGATACAGCATAAGCTGGTCGGCCGCCATGACGGCGCAGTTGTCCTCGCTTTCCGGGGTCGAGGCGCCTAAATGCGGCATAGCGATAACGCCGTCCGCCCCCAGCTGCTCGTCCGTCGGGAAATCCGTCACATAAGCCGAAAGCTTGCCGCTTTTCAGCGCGCCGAGTATGTCACTGGACACGGCAAGATCGCCGCGGGCCAGGTTGATGATCCTCGCGCCGTCTTTCATCACGGCGATGGAATCACGGTTGACCATACCCTTTGTGTCGGCTGTAGCTGGCGCGTGAAGCGTCATGTAGTCAGCTGACTCAAACACCTCCATTGCGCTGCCGACAACTTTCACGGCCTGCGGCAAGCCTTTCACTGGGAAAGGATCGAAGCCGACAACGTCCATGCCCATGGCCAGAGCCTTTTCCGCGACGAGCCGCCCTATCGCGCCAAGCCCGACGATGCCCAAGGTCTTGCCCTTGATCTCCGGGCCGGTAAAAGCGCCTTTACCCTTTTCCACGGCCTTGCCGACATCGCCCTGCCCCTTGAGGGTGTTGCACCACGCAATGCCCTCCGCGATCTTCCGTGAGGAAAGCAGCAGCGCGCAGATCACAAGCTCCGCAACGCCGTTCGCGTTCGCGCCCGGCGTGTTGAACACCACGACGCCCTGTTCCGCGCAGGCGTCAACAGGGATATTGTTCGTCCCCGCGCCGCACCGGGCGATGGCGGCCGTATTCGGGTCCAAAGCGGTTTCGTGCATCGGCGCGGAACGGACCATGATCGCGTCGGGCGCGTTCACGCCGTTGCCGTACGCGTATTTGCCGCTGCCGAACCTCTCAAGCCCAAGAGGTGAAATTTTATTTAATGTTTGAATGTTGTACATAGTTATAATCCATCCTTTTAAAGTTTTTTGCGGAGAGTTTCTCAAAACTCTCTTGCATAACAACTTACGGTTTGAAAAATAGCCGGGCGTAATTTTTCAAACTTTTCCGCCTTTCTGTCTGTATTTGCGCGTTTGAGTATTACGAATGCTTCTTCTCAAAATCGGCCATGAACTCCACCAGCGCCGCAACGCCCTCGGCCGGCATGGCGTTATAGATCGACGCTCTCATGCCGCCGACAGAGCGGTGCCCTTTCAGGTTTACAAACCCGGCGGCCTCGGCCTCTTTCACGAACTTCTTGTCAAGCTCCTCGCCGCTCGACACAAACGTCACGTTCATGACGGAACGGTCGCGGGGCAGGACGGGATTTTTAAACATGGCGCTTTGGTCCAGATAGTCGTACAGGAGCTTCGCCTTCCTGACATTGCGCTCCCTCATGGCCGGGAGGCCGCCGATGGTCTTGAGCCACTCAAGCACAAGCTTGCACATGTAGATCGACCAGCACGGCGGCGTGTTGTACATGGAATCGTTTTCCGCCATTGTCTTATAGTTCAGCATCGTCGGCGTATCCTCCCGCGCGTTCCCAAGCAGATCCTCGCGGATGATCGCGACGGTCAGGCCCGCGGGGGCGACATTCTTCTGCGCGCCGCCGTAAACCATGCCGAACTTGGACACGTCCATCGGCTCGGACAAAAAGCTCGACGAAATATCGGCGATAAGCGGCACATCGCCCGTGTCAGGCAGCTCGGAAAAGCGCGTGCCGTAGATCGTATTGTTATGGCAGATATAAAAATAGTCGGCGTCGGGCGTAAAATTCTCTTTGTTCAGATCGGGGATGCGCGAGAAGTTGTCCTCCTTCGACGACGCAACGACCCTCACATCGCCGTACATCTTCGCCTCCTGATACGCCTTTGTGGAAAACTGGCCGCTTAACACATAGTCGGCCTTTTTTGAGCCGTTCATGAAGTTCAGCGGGACAGCTGCGAACTGGGTGGACGCGCCCCCCTGCAAAAACAGCACCCTGTAGTTATCGGGGATCTCCATAAGCTCGCAAAACAGCTCGCGCGCCCCGAAAATAATGTCCTCGTACACCTTTGAGCGGTGGGACATCTCCATGACCGACTGGCCGCTGCCCTTGTAATCGAGCATCTCCTCAGCCGCGCGGTTCAGCACGGACTCCGGCAGCATCGACGGACCTGCCGAAAAATTGTAGACTCTTGACATCTTTCATTGCCTTCCTTTCTTTCAGAACCTGTGTTCATATGGATGCGCACGGTATTGGCGGAAAAATCCCTCGCCAATACCGCACACCTCCATATGAACAGGGGTTCTCACTCAAAAATAAAAAACTTATTTCTATTATATGCCTTTTAAATCGCTAAAGTCAAGAGATGAGAGCTATCAAAATAACACAAAATCAAATTTTATTAAACAATTATTTATTTATTTTCACGTTTTCTTGATTAAAAAGCAGGAAATTGTTGCAAAATTTTTTTAAATGTTATACAATATAATGCAATTTGTGTTTTTACTAAGTCGAAAGGATTGATTAAAATGAGCCTTCTAAACAAAAAAACAGTGGAGGATATCGACGTAAGAGGCAAGCGCGTACTCGTTCGCTGCGACTTCAACGTGCCGCTCCTGAACGGGCAGATCACCAGCGAAAAGCGCATCGTGGCGTCGCTTCCGACGATCCGGTATCTGATTGACAACGGAGCGAGAGTCATCCTCTGCTCGCATTTAGGCAGACCCAAGGGGTTTGACCCGGACGTCTCGCTGGCCCCCGTGGGCGAGCGTTTGTCCGACCTGCTGGGCATTGACGTCAAGATGGCGTCGGACGTCGTGGGCGAGAGCGCGCAAAAGCTCTCGTCGGAGCTGAAAGACGGCGAAGTGATGCTCGTCGAAAACGTGCGCTTTGAAAGCGGCGAGACGAAAAACGATCCCGAGCTGTCCAAAAAATTCGCGGCGCTTGCCGACGTGTTTGTGAACGACGCGTTCGGCTCGGCCCACCGCGCCCACTGCTCCACCACCGGCGTGGCCGACTATATCCCGGCGGTCTGCGGCTACCTCATTCAAAAAGAGATAGAGTTCATGGGCGGCGCTTTGGAAAACCCGAGGCGCCCGATGGTCGCGATTTTAGGCGGCGCGAAAGTGTCTGACAAAATCGGCGTCATCACGAACCTGCTTGACAAGGTCGATACGCTCATCGTCGGCGGCGGTATGGCCTATACATTTCTGGCTGCCCGGGGACATAACGTCGGCGACTCCATCTGCGAGCATGACAAGAAAGCGCTCGCTTTAGATATGCTGAAAGCGGCGGAGGAAAAGAACGTGAAGTTTTTGCTTCCCGTGGATGAAAAGGTAGGGCTTGAATATTCGCCCCACACCGTGGCGAAAGTCGTCCCCTATGATGGCATTCCCGACGGCTGGATGGGCCTTGACATAGGCCCCGAAACGATGAAGATATTCGCGAAAGCCATTGAGGGCGCGGGCACGGTGATCTGGAACGGTCCCATGGGGGTTTCGGAGTGGGAGAACTTCGCCCACGGGACAATCGCCGTCGCCAAAGCCGTGGCGGAGTCCGGCGCGGTCACCATCATCGGCGGCGGCGATTCCGCGGCGGCTGTGCAGAAGCTGGGCTTCGCGGACAAGATGTCGCATATCTCCACGGGCGGCGGGGCTTCGCTTGAGCTGCTGGAGGGGAAAGTGCTTCCCGGCATAGCGGCTCTAAATGAACGCTAAAGCGTTCGAGGGATTAGGCGTTAGGAGTTAGGGATAAGGGGTTGGAGCCGGGATTGTCCCGCCCCGCCATCATGAAAGGATGCGTTTTAATGAACAAACAGCTAAGAAAACCCGTCATCGCGGGCAACTGGAAAATGAACAAGACGCCGGTTGAAACAACCGCGCTCATAAACGAGATCAAACCTTTGGTCAAGGACGCGTCCTGCGGCGTGGTCGTGTGCGTGCCGTACATTGACCTGTTCGCCGCGCTGGAGGCGGCGAAAGGCAGCAATATCAAGGTCGGCGCGGAAAACTGCCACTGGGCGAAAAGCGGCGCGTTCACGGGCGAGGTTTCGGCCGATATGCTCGCGTCTATCGGCGTACCCTACGTGATCATCGGGCACAGCGAACGCCGCCAGTATTTCGGCGAAACGGACGTCACCGCGCGTGACCGCGTGAGGGCCGCCCTCGACGCGGGGCTGACCGTGATCCTCTGCGTCGGCGAGCTTTTAGAAGAGCGGGAGCAGAACATCACCATGGAGATCATCGGCAAGCAGATCAAAATCGCGCTTGCGGGCGTGACTGCCGCAGAGCTTGAGCGGGTGATCATCGCTTATGAGCCGGTCTGGGCCATCGGCACGGGCCTTACGGCGACGGCGGAACAGGCCAACGAGGTCAATAAGGCCATACGCGGACTCATTGAACAGCTGTATTCCAAGGCCGACGCGGATAGTATCGTCATCCAGTACGGCGGTTCCATGAACGCCCAAAACGCCGCCGAACTGCTCGGCCAGCCTGACGTGGACGGCGGGCTGATCGGCGGGGCGTCCTTGAAGGCCGCTGACTTCGCGAAGATTGTCGAAGCGGCCTGTTAGAAGCGAGAAAAAAGTATCAAGACGCGGTTCCGTTAGAGTCCGCGTCTTGAATTGTTATGAAAGGATTGTTTTTATGTCCAGAAAACCTGTGCTTTTATGTATCCTCGACGGCTACGCCAATAACCCCGAAGCTTACGGCAACGCCATCAAGGCCGCCAAAACGCCGAACCTTGACCGCATATTCGCCGAAAACCCGGCGACATCTATCGGCGCGTCCGGCATGGACGTGGGCCTGCTCGACGGGCAGATGGGCAACAGCGAGGTCGGCCACACGAATATCGGCGCGGGCCGCGTAGTCGTTCAGGAGCTGACAAGGATCACAAAATCCGTCATTGAGGGCGATTTTTTCACAAACCCCGTGCTTCTGCGGGCAATCGAAAACTGCAAGGAAAACGGCTCGGCCCTCCACCTGATGGGGCTTGTGTCCGACGGCGGCGTGCACAGCCACAGCACGCACCTGTACGCCCTGCTTGAGCTTGCGAAGAAACAGGGTCTCGGCAGGGTGTTCATTCACTGTCTGCTGGACGGGCGCGACGTGCCGCCCATGTCGGGCAAGGAATACATCGCCGATCTGCAATGCAAAATCGACGAAACCGGCGTCGGCCGGATCGCCACCGTCATGGGGCGGTACTACGCCATGGACAGGGAAAGGCGCTTTGAGCGCGTGGAAAAGGCGTACCGCGCCATGGTGTACGGCGACGCGCCTGTGTTCACGGACGCTTGCGACATGATGGCGCTTTCCTACGAAAACGGCGTGACGGATGAATTCGTCGTGCCGTGCCGTGCCGCTGACGCGGAGCCTGTAAAGGCAAACGACAGCTTCGTCTTCTTCAACTTCCGCCCCGACCGCGCCAGGGAGATCACCCGCGCCTTCGTGGACGACAGCTTTGACGGCTTTGCCCGTGGCGAAAGGCTGCCGCTTTATTACGTCTGCATGACGCAATACGACGCCGATATGCCCAATGTCGCCGTCGCTTTCGCGCCCCTGGCCGTCATCGACATGCCGCTTGGAGCGGTTCTGAGCCAAAACGGGCTTCGTCAGCTCAGGATCGCGGAGTACACGAAGTACGCCCACGTGACGTTTTTCCTCAACGGCGGCGAGGAGACCGTCTATCCGGGCGAGGACAGGATACTCATCGACTCGCCCGACGTGCCGACCTACGACCTCAAGCCGGAGATGAGCGCCTATGAGGTGACGGACACGATCGTCGATAAAATCGAAAAGGACATGTACGACGTGATCGTGCTGAACTACGCCAACTGCGACATGGTCGGCCACACGGGCGTGTTCGGCGCGGCTGTCGCGGCGGTTGAGACCGTGGATACCTGCGTGGGGCGCGTATGGGACGCGGTCTCAGCGAAAGGCGGCGTCATGTTCATCACGGCGGACCACGGCAACGCCGACAAGATGTATGAGCCGGACGGCTCTCCTTTCACGGCGCACACCACGTTCCCGGTGCCGTTTGTCGTGCTGGGGTATCCGTGCGGGCTGCGGGAGGGCGGCAGGCTGTGCGATATTTCGCCGACGGTTTTGCGGGTTCTTGGGCTTGCGCAGCCGGAGAGTATGACGGGGGTAAGCCTAATCGCCGAATAAAGCTGCCGTAAAAAGGGGGGAACCGCAAATGAAAGTGTTTATCAGCTGGTCGGGTGACCTAAGCAACAGATTCGCGGCGAAGCTTGCCTCTTGGATTCGCTGCGTCATTCAAAATGTAGAGGTTTTTTATTCTCCGGAGGATATTGAGAAAGGCGAAAACTGGAGCAAAAAACTGTCGGATGAGCTTGCGGGCAGCAACTTCGGGATCGTCTGTTTAACGCCGCATAACGTTACCGCCCCATGGATTCATTTTGAGGCGGGCGCTTTGGCAAAGGCCCTTGACTCGCGCCCGGCGACGCTGATGATCGGCGTCAAGGATTCCGACGTGAAAGGACCGCTTTCGCAATTCCAGAATACGAAGCTGGAAAAAGACGATATTTTCCGTCTGATGCAGGCTATTAACAGCCGTACTGAAAAACCGTTATCGCCTGATGTTTTGAGCCACACGTTCAACACCTTTTGGCCGGAGCTGGAAAGGCACATAAAGGAAACCCTGAAAAGCGGTTTTGATACAGAACCGCCCGAACAACATAATGAAGAACCAAACGCCGAAGCGATAGAGGAAATATTGCGGATCGTCAGGAAGCTAGGCGGAAAGTCGGAAACCAAAGATCAGAAAGTGATTGCGTTTCCTCCCAAAAATATCTATAATGGTTTTATTTCCCTTTCTAAGCTGAAAGAAATTCGTGAGGAAAAAGGGCTTTCTCTCTCTCAATTGGAATATATGTGTGATCTTCCTTTTGTGTTCCTTAAATGTGTTGAAGAAGGGACGCACTCAATCTTATTTCATGAGGCGGATAGAATTGCTAACGCGTTAGGCGTGTCTGTAGAAGATTTGATCGGATTTAACATAGCGGATCAAAAAAAAGGAGCTGACCCCCATGCCCTTCACCCCTCAAACCCTGGACTTCCTCACCGAAAACCGCCTGCAAAACAGCAGAGCCTGGTTCACGGAGCACAAGCCCGCCTACACCGAGCGTGTCCTTGAGCCGCTGCGTGAGCTGGTCATAAAGCTCACGCCCGCGATGCTCGCCATTGACCCGCTGTTCATCGTTGAGCCGAAAGTTGACCGCACGATCTCGCGCATCTACCGCGACACGCGCTTTTCAAAGGATAAGTCCCTTTACCGCGACATGATGTGGGCCGTCTTTATCCGCGACAAAAAGCTTTACGACGGCCTGCCCGCGTATTATTTTGAGCTGTCGCCCAACGGGTTCAGATACGGCATGGGCTATTATCAGGCGGGCGCGGCGTCCATGGACAGCTTCCGCAAGCTGATCACGGACAGGGATAAAGCTTTCCTGGAAGCCCTGGAATGCTATGAAAATCAAAGTGTATTCAAAATCGAGGGCGACGATTATAAGCGCGGCAGATATCCCGAATGGCCCGAAAACTTCCGCGAATGGCTGGACAAAAAGAGCTTCCACTTCGCGCATAACAGCACGGACTTTGATCTGCTGTTTTCGGAGCTGCTGCCGAACAGACTGGCGGAGGATTTCGCGGCGATCAAGCCGATATATAATTTTTTGTGCGTTGTCGAACAACGGAAATGAATAAAAAACTACGGACGAACGACTCATCATCGTTCGCCCGTCTTGTTTTTTACTACTCCGCAGCTAGAAACACAGAAAAATCAAGCAAAAAGCTATGATATATGGATTTTGGCGCAGAATTTTTCGTTATGTTTCTTGCTGCGGAGTAGTATTACCCGACCTGAAACCCATTCTCCGTAATATGCGGTTCAAACACATCCGTGATAAACTCCCTGATCCCAAGCCCCGCCATCCTTGCCAGCGTCTCCCTGTCGTTGACCGTCCAGCAACTCAGCCTCACCCCCCGCTTCAGCGCGCCCCTTATGACATCATCTTTGTTGTACTCGCTGTGCGCGTTGAACGAAAGCGCGGCGTTTTCCTGCTCCCCGCAAAAGCGGATGGCCCTGCGGTCGATTTTCTCAGTCATCAGCCATATCTCCGTTTCGGGGCTCATCTCCCTGAATTTCAGCAACGTTTTCCCCTTGGACGACGCGACGATCACGTATTCCGCGATCTCAAGCCCGTCCAGCGTTTTTTTCAGCGACTCAAGTCCCCTGCCGCTGACGGACTTCAACTCCATGACCGGCGTCATGTTGTGCTCCACGCATACCGTGAGCGCCTCTGAAAGCGTCGGGATGCCGAGCCGCCCATACTCCTCAAAGTTCGCGCCGTTGTTGAATTTATACGTCAGAAGCCGCTTGAACGTCCTCGACGCCACCTTGCCCGCGCCGTCCGTCATGCGGTTGACCGTAGCGTCGTGCATCAGCACGAGCACGCCGTCCCTCGTTTCGCGCACGTCAAATTCGACGCGGCTGAACATGGCCGCGCCCGCCTCGGCGATGGCCGCCAGAGAATTTTCCGGCGCAACGGCGGAAAAGCCCCTGTGTGCGCAGAGGACGATGTCCTCCTTGCCCTTGACCTCGACGACGGTCGAAAGCTTGATCGTATCCCGCGCCGTGACCTCGGCCTCAAACTTGCGCAAATAGTACTGCGCGAAAAACACGCCCGCCCCTGCCACCACCGCCACAAGCGTCAGGCAGAGGACAAAGCCGGTTATTTTTTTCAGCCTTTTTTTCATATCTATGATCCATTCTTGTTCAAGTTGAATGGTTATATATCTAAAGCGGCTTCACGTAAGCCGTTTTTCCTTCGCTTGAGTAACCCGCCCGCATATAAAGCCGGTGTACCGACTCCTCTTTTTTCCCCGTGATCAGCATCAGCTTATAGCAGCCCTCCGTGCGCGCGATCTCCTCCGCGTGAGCCAGCAGCGCGGAGGAAAGCCCTTTGCGGCGGTACTCCCCGTGGGTCACGACATGCTCGACCACAGCGTATGAACGAAGTGATTGAGTCAGGCCTGGCAGCACCGTCAGCGTCAGCGTCGCGGCAATCACACCGTCTGTGACGGCGACAAGCAGATGCTGATTTTCAGCGCGGAGGATTCTGTCGAACACGGCTTCCGCGCAGCTGTCGGCGGGCGTGGCTTCTTTGTCGTTGAGGTGCGTGTACAGGTTCAGCAGGGACTCAAGGTCGCCTTTTTCAGCTTCACGGATCAGAAATGACATGTTAACCTCCTTATTTATGCCCAAAAACTTGTGTTATAGTCAAAATAAAAACCTCAACGGGGACGTCTGGAATCAACCTGCCGCTTGTTGTTTTGCGGCTTGCTGCTTGCCGGACCTCCCCGAATCAGCGAATATTTTACGGCTGTACTGTGATCAGTATTTTCCGCGGCCGGCGGCTCCCCTGTGGACGCGACGGCTAAATTTGTCCGCCACGCCACCGCATGGCAATACCCGCGAGTTTTCACGAGGGTCGTGACCAAAAATTTTTAATCCTTTTTTGGGCATTGTGCGGTTTCGCAAATCGAAATTTCGGCTTGCCTTTTGGCCAAAAAGCACAAAACCTAATTTTGAAAAATAAAATTTTTCAAAATTTTTCTCCCTCACGATATCTTATGCGGGATTGCCGGAAATGGGACAGCTTTCACGGGAGTTTTGAGAGTTGAATGATGATTAATAGCCTAATGTCCCTGTAAGAGACTCGTCGTTTTCAATCCACTCATGAACATCTACAACACGATAATGGTCCTTGCCGTCTCTTATGTATACCGTTGAAATACCTGCGTTGATGATTAACCTTTTACACATGGCGCAGCTATTTGCATTTTCCACATAGTTACCCGCGCTTACATCAATACCGGCGAGATACATTGACCCTCCCATCATTTCCTTTCTTGACGCGCTTATAATAGCGTTTGCTTCCGCGTGGACGCTGCGGCAAAGCTCATACCTTTCGCCGCGGGCAACTTTCTTTTCTTCCCGTATACACACTTTCATATCGGTGCAATTTTTTCTTCCGCGCGGAGCTCCGACATACCCGGTCGATATGACCTCGTCGTCTTTTACGATAACGGCGCCATAATGTCTCCTTACACAGGTACATCGCTTTGATACTTGCTCCGCTATGTCAAGATAATAATTGATTTTGTCACGCCTGCTCAATTGCTGCTCCCCTAAATCACGTTATATCGCCGGGCTATACGATCTTCGTTTTGAACATGATATGCGCGCCCAACAGCGATGAAACCACCGTCACAAAAATCAGCGGGCCGACGGCCAGGGACGGCAAAAAGCACAGCGTAAGAATCCCCGCCGCGATGGGTACGATTGAGATTTTCCAGTGCTTTATAAAGTATCCCGCGCCGATGGCGCCGAACAGCGCCGGCAGAATCTGCTGAAACGCCGGGGCGAACACCGAGCCGGGCGCCGTTATCTTGGGCAGAATCGGCGTGAAGATCAGCACGCCCGCCGTGATGATCAGCGTCGTGGCGATGGACGAGGACGCGATCGAAATGGTCGTAATCACCTCGCCCTCCTCCGTGTTCGGGCGCACCTTCGCCGTTTCCATCGCCGACAGCGCGCACGGCAGCTTGAGGTTCGCGATATTGCCCGTCACGAAAGAAAGGTACATGCCGCCCGCGCCGAGCATCGGCGAGTAGCTGATAACCTCCGCGATGGACGTCGTCCAGTAAAGCGGTATAACCGACGCCAGCCCCTTGAGTATCCCGCTCATGGGCGGCCACACGTCCATATGAACGCAGATCAGCAGCGGCACGCTCAGAAGCGCACACAGCGCTGAAACCGACCATATCCTGCCCCAGGTATGTACTTTATCGGAATAGCTCTTCAACTCTACCCTCTCCATTCTAAGAATGCTATGCTCTCGGGCAATATTTGCGCCAGCAGCATCGCCGCGCCCATCGCCCCGAGCATACTCAGCGGCATGGCGAAAGGCTCAAGCCATTTCACCTTGAACTTATTGCACACCGTCTGCAAAATCAGCATCAGCCCGATGGACACAAGCAGCGCCGACAGGGACAGCACGCCCGCGCCGTCGCCGATCACGGCTTCGTCCCCCGCGCCCGCCACGGCTCTGGAGATAAACGCGGAGATCAGCCCGATGAACGCCGCCGCCGACATCACGTCCGCCCATTTTTGGTTCATCTGCACGGCCTGTCCGATTTTCTTCTGTATCTTTTTCAGCAGGATGGGCACCAGGATAAGCGGGAACGCGCTGCCTATCGTCATGACCCACGCCGCCGCCGCAAAGACCGACTTGTCCTCCACGGGCTGTGACAGATTGCCGCCCATGGCGTTGAGCGCCGCTTCGGCGGCCGTCGCCTCGTATGTAATGTTGCCGATGACAAGCATCCTCAGCCACGGCAGAACGATGCCCAGCGAGTACGCCAGTGTGATCACTGTCGCGACGATGGATATGGCCGGGGCGATGGTGAATATCGCGCTCTGCGTAATCGTGTTGCGCATTGTCCCGGACGTTATGCCCAGCTTTTTGCCCTGCTTCCATGCCTTGAGCAGGAAAAACATCGACTGGCCGGCGACAAAAACCACAATCCCCAACGCTAAGATATATATGAATGTGCTTTCCTTAAAATCCAAAAAAATCCCTCCTCGGCTTATGCAGGGGACAATGCCCGCGCCGCCCCCTGCAATTTTACGCGGTTTATTACCTCAACCGCCATAATTCTCAATTGTATAAAGCTCCATACGCCGCGCAAGCCCGATAGTCCGCGCTCTCAAGCTCCTTCGTGCCGAAAGACGCCCACGCGTGCGGGCGGTAGATATCCGCGTCCGCGACGTTGTGCATGGCCACCGGAATACGCAGCATACTCGCCATCGTGACGAGGTCCTTGCCGATATGCCCGTAGGTCAGCGAGCCGTGGTTCGCGCCCCAGTTTGCCATCACGGAGTAAACATCCTTAAACGCGCCCCCGCCTGTCAGCCTCGGGGCGAACCAGGTGGTCGGCCAGGTGGGGTCGGTTCTCGTGTCGAGCTTTTGATGGACCTCGTCGGGCAGCGTAACCGAATAGCCCTCCGCGATCTGCAAAACCGGCCCGACGCCCTTGACGAGATTCACGCGGATCATCGTCAGCGGCATAACAGCCTGCGTCTTGAAGTGGGACGAGAAGCCGCCTCCCCGGAAATACTGATTGTCGGCGGGGCACCAGTCCGTGACGGACAGCATCGCGTCTATGTCACGCTCGTTTACGTCCCACCACGGCTTGATGACGGGCATTCCGCCCGCGTCTTTCTGCATTCCCGTGGCGTCCAAAGCCGCCGCGCCGGAGTTGATCAGGTGGATAAATCCGCCCGCCGCCGTGCCCTGCAAACTGTAGCCCGTCACGCGCCGGACGGCCTCGGGGCTCCAGTACGTGCGCACGTCGGCAAAGATGCTGGCCGTCCCTGTCAGCAGCTTGCCGAGCAGCATGGATATGCCGTTGAGTCCGTCGTTTTCCGTGGCGAACACGACAGGCTCCTTTTTTCCGTTCCAGTCAAAGCTGGAGTTGAGGATCGCCTCGGTGAAGTCGGCGTTGGGCATGAAATCCGTCCACATGCGCTGCCCCTGGAAGCCGCCTAAAATCGCGTTGCGCCCAAGCGCCTCCTCGTGCCAGCCGTCCTTGGGGCCGCTGCGCGCCGCCGACAGCTCGTTCGGCATAGTCTCTTTAAGCCTGTCGTTGCCCAGCATGATGTCGCGGCAGATCAGCGTCATTTTCACGCAGAACTCCCACTCCCAGTCCTTACGCTCGCGGGTATGGGGCTTCGCGTTTTTATCAAAGCCCTCGCGGCAGTTTTGCTTCACCCACGCAAGCGCCTTTTGATATTCCTCCTGATCATAAATGCCGTATTCCGCGCGGCGTATGACCTCGGTCATGTCCACCCACTCGGCGCGGATACCGAAATAGTCCTGCATAAACTGCGGGTCGCAAAACGAGCCCGCGATGCCCATGGAGACCGAGCCGATCCCCACATAGGACTTGCCTTTGATCTGGCCCACGGCCGCCGCGCACCGGGCAAACCGCAGCAGCTTTTCGCGCACATCGGCGGGAATCGAGTTGTCCGCGATATCCTGCACGTCCCGGCCGTAGATAGAGAACGCGGGCAGACCCCTCTGCGCGTGGGCCGCCATGACAGCCGCGAGATACACCGCGCCCGGGCGCTCCGTCCCGTTGAAGCCCCAGACAGCCTTGACGGTCGTGGGATCAATGTCCATCGTCTCGCTGCCGTAGCACCAGCAAGGGGTCACGGACAGCGTGGCGCACACGTTCTGCGACGAGAAATAGTCGGCGCACCTGGCCGCCTCCGCGCCGCCGCCGATGGTGCACGGGGAAATCACGCACTCCACGGGCGAGCCGTCAGCGTAGCGCACGCTTTGCTCGATGAGCGACTTGGCGGCCTCGGCCATCGCGCGGGTCTTTTCCTCAAGCCCCTCGCGGATGCCGCCCCAGCGGCCGTCGATGATTGGTCTGATACCGATTTTTGGTTTTGACATGGTTGTAATCCTCCAGTTTAGATTTTAGATAAATGAAAAAGCTATTTTAGACGTTTGTTTTGAATTTGAATTTCAAAACCCCTCCGGCGCTTCGCGCCACCTCCCCTTGCAGGGGAGGCTTGGAAGCATAAGGAGAATCCGCCAAAGCCTCCCCTGCAAGGGGAGGTGGCGCGAAGCGCCGGAGGGGTTTTATTGCCTAATACAAAAAACTCTTGCACCAAGACAAATGTCTAAAACAGCCAATAAAAATGGGGTACGGGGAGGGTTACAAAACTCTCCAGTGGAGAGTTTTTCCCAGCCACTTTCGTGGCTTTCGCCTTTAGCGGTCGCAACCCCGTCAACAATTCTTAATTCTTAATTTTTCATTCTTAATTTAACTGTTCTTCCGTCACATTCAAAAATTTTCTATACGCGGTTTCCCACGCCGCCGTCTCCTCCGGCGCATATTCCGTAACCGTCTCGCTTCTTGCAATAATCCGCCTTGCCTCCGCCACATCCTTTATCTCCCCCGCCGCCATCAGCTGCACCGCGATATTCCCCAGCACCGTCGCCTCAATAGGCCCGGCTTTCACCGTCCGCTCGCAGGAATTCGCCGTCATCTGGCACAGCAGCGTGTCCTTCGTCCCGCCGCCGATGACATGGATCACGCTATAGTCCCGCCCCGTGCAGTCCCTGATCTTCTCAAACGTCCGGCGGTACTTCATGGCCAGGCTCTCGTATATGCAGCGCATGACTTCACCCACGGTCCGCGGCACATACTGCCCCGTCCGTTCACAGTATTCCCTCACGCGCGCCGGGATATTTCCGTGGGGAACAAACTCCGGCGCGTCGGGGTCAATGAAGCAGGCAAAGGGCTTTTCCGAAAGCGCGAGCCGCTCAAGCTCGGCGTAGCTGTACGGCGCTCCTTCGCGCGCCCACTGGCGGCGGCTCTCCTGAATGAGCCACAGCCCGATGATGTTCTTCAAAAAGCCCACCGAATAGCCGTAGCCGCCCTCGTTCGTCACGTTCATTTCGAGGGACGTTTCGCTGATGATCGGCTCTAAAAGCTCCGTGCCGAACAGCGACCACGTGCCGCTGCTGATGAACGCGAAATCTCCCTGCGGACAGGGCACCGCCGTGATGGCCGACTGCGTGTCGTGCCCGCACACGGCGACGACATTCACGGGAGGCACGGCGCATTCCTCGCACACCTCGAGACTCAGCTTCCCCGTCACCGTGCCCGGCGGCGTGATCTCCGTAAAGAGCCGCCTTGGAATCTCCAGCGCGTTTAATATGTCCTCCGACCATGACCGCGTATGTATGTCAATAAGCTGCGAGGTCGTGGCGATGGAGTATTCCGTGGCCTTGACTCCCGTCAGGAAATACGCCAGCAGGTCGGGCATAAGCAGCAGCGTGTCCGCCCGCTCCAGCAACTCCGGCCTCTGGCGCCTGAGCGAAAGCAGCTGGAACGCCGTATTCAGCTCCATAAACTGTATGCCTGTTTTTTGGTAGAATTCCTCGCGCCTGATAAGCTTAAACGCCTCGTCAACCATGCCGCGCGTCCTCGCGTCCCGGTAGTGCACGGGGTTTTCCAACAGCTTCCCCTGCCCGTCCAGCAGCCCGAAGTCCACGCCCCATGTGTCGATCCCAACAGAGCCGAATCCGCCGGACTCCTGCGCCTTGATGAGTCCCTGCTTGATCTCAAACAGCAGGCGAAGCACGTCCCAATAGACCGTGCCGCCAATGCTGACGGGGTCGTTTGAGAACCTGTGAACCTCGCTGAGCGTAATTTTTTCGCCGTCAAATTGACCGATGATCGCCCGGCCGCTTGACGCGCCGAAGTCGAACGCCAGTACGCGCATAAAAGCACCTCTTTTCAAGTTGCAATTTCTACACAACGCCTTTTTTCAGGATGATATTCGCGTAAATCGCCGTTTCGCCCGTTGCCACCACGGCGTAGGCGTTTTTCGCCCGCTCGTAAAACGCGAAACGCTCCACAAGCTCTATCTTTTTTTCGCCCTCGCGGGCCTTGATGATCTCCTCGTATCTGGCCCATATCGCGGGGCGCTCCCCGTCGCCGCCATTGTCCATCAGCGCGGCCGGCGCGTCCACATACGTGTCAAGGGGCATGAGCGCGAGCACGGCGTCCAGAATCGCGGGCACGCCGTGGCCGTCCGCGCGGACAAGCCGTTTCGCCACCGACGACGCCGGAAAATTGCCGTCGCCTATCACAAGCTCGTCGCCGTGCCCCATCTCCATGAGTATTTTGAGCAGCTCCGGGGACAGAACGGGGGAAATGTTTTTCAGCATGATGATCATCCTTACATGATTATTATTCCGGATTCATGATTGCCCGGATTTTGATTTCACCTTCTTATAAATCAACCCGGCCAATAAAATCCCGCAAACCCCAAGTGCCGCGCCGACCGCCGCGCCGAAAATCACGTCCGTAGCGTAGTGCACGTGCAGGTAGATCCGCGAAAACCCGATCAGCGCGGCTAAAACAAACGCCGGTATGTACGCGCGTTTTTTCTTCGTCGCCAAAAGCGCCGTGGCCGCCGCGAAGGAGCTTGACGTGTGCCCCGACGGGAACGCGAAGCTGCCCGGGCGCGAGATAATTTCCGGGTACACGAACCAGTCCCGCCACTGCTCCAGGTCAAACGGCCTCGGGCGCGCGATCAGGTTTTTCAGCAGAAGGTCGTTCATCAGCAGCATGAAAATCAGGGCGAAAGCCACGGCCAGCCCGTATTTCCGCGTCTTTTTGAAGATGAGCAGCGCAACGGCCAATGCGATCCAGATCGCGCCGCTGTCGCCCAAATGCGTGATGAACGTCAGCACGGGCGTCAGTACGCGCTCGATCCCGCCGCCGAAAAAGATCCTCTCGATGAACTCGAACACCGCGCGGTCAAAGCCTAAGAATAAAACAAAGTCCCTGTTGTTCAATATCATGATAACCAGCACGCACGCCGCGGTGATCGCCGCCGAAAACACCGCCACCGCGACTGTCGCCGAACGGTTTTTGCCCTCAGCTTCAGTCGGCTTCGGCATGAGCCTCGCGCCGCGCAGGGCGCGTACCACAGGCTTGTAGAGAATCAGCGTGCCCGCCGTGTTCAGCAGGCTCTTGATCGCGTTGAAAGGCAAAAACGCCGGAATCAGCATACCCGCGACCGCGGCCCTGGGTACGCCCATGTAGATCGGCGTGATCAGGTAGTTCCACAAAAGCATCGCGCCCGTCATCAGCGCGGCGCCGCAGAGCAGGCCAAAAACCGCCCGCTTCGCCGTCTTTTTGCGCGGGTAAATAATCGACACGGGCAGGATGAACGCGCAGGTTGACAGTATGTTCATCGTCATTCCGATAGCGCCGGTCGAACTGATCGTCACCATCTCTATGAGCGACACCACCGCCGACATGATAAACGCCGGAACGGGGCCGAACAGAAGCGCGCCGAAAGCCAGCACGATGTCCTTGGGGTCGTACTTGAGAAACGGCACGGCCGGGAGCATCGGCGGCATCACGTGGTGCGACACGAACACAAAGGCATACGCCGCCGCGCACAGCATCGCGCACGTTACGAGGGTCTGGGTGGAAAGCTTGGTTGATCTCTGGTTTTGATTCATTTTTGTTTTTCCTTTCGCGATTTATAACTTGTATCTTGTAGCTAGGTAACCGCTGATTAAATTGGGGACGTCATATTGCCGAGAGATTTTTTCGTCAGATTGTCTGAAGTTTTGCGGATAATACTGACGTATATCAAGAAATTTCGGGCGATCTGACGGAAAAATATCCGGCAAGACGGCGGGCATCCGATCTAATCAGTGGGTTACCTTGCCGCTAGAACATAAACATAACCGTCGCCGCAACGGCCAAAGCGACCTCTATGACAACAGGCTTGCTCAGTTTCTCCTTGAACATGATCCGCCCGCACAGCGCGGAAAAAATGATCGTCCCGCCCGTGACGATGGGGAACATCACCGACGCGCTGACGCTCTTTGCGCTGGATATGACGCAAAGCCCGCATACGCCGCTAAACAGCGCGAAGCCTGCCGAATAAAGTACGCTCCCGCCGTCCTTTTTCAGCGGCTCTCCCCTGCCCTTTTTCATCGTGACGAGCAGTGATACGGCCGCCGCCGCGATCTCAAAAAGGTATATCATGAGCATCAGGCTGTATGTATTGACCGCGTTTTCGCCGATCTGGTGCAGCTTGCTCACGCAGGAATAGCTGCCGTTGATAAAAAACAGCAGCACGCACAACAGGTAAAACAGCGCGGAGCCTTTCTTTCCGCCGCCTTTCGGTCCTATCGCCGGGATGATCAGCGCGAGAACAATGAGCGCCGCGCCCGCAACCTTAAACACGTTCAGCCTTTCGTCCAAAAACAAGACTCCCATGACAAACGGCAGAAACATGCCGCCCAGCATCATAAACAGCGTGTAGACGGACAGCGGCCCCAAGTGCATCGTTTTCATGCCGAGCACGTTGACAAGCATGATGCCAAGCGCCATAAAAACCGCCATCACGCAGGAAAACGGCGTGAAGTCAAGCCGGAACCTGTTCAGCGTAAACATCAGCGCCGCGCCGAAGGCCGCGCTGATCAGCGTGAACAGCATCGCCGCGCGGAACGACTGCCCCGCGTGTTTTTCGTACCTCTTTGTAACCGTGAACTGCAACGAGCACATCAGCGCCCCGAACAGCAAAATCAAATAGTGCAAACTTTAATCCTCCGTACTTTCATTCACTTGTTTACCCGATCTTCCGTGATATACCGCACCCGCTACCGCAAGTAACGGCCCTTTTACAAACATTATCACCCACAGAATTATGCAGAAAATGCATAAAGTAATATCGTACGTGAGCATATGCTTCACACGCCTCCAGCCTACGTTTTGCCACGCCGTCATGATGAGAACCACCGCCAGCGCGGGAAGCGGTATCCTTGCGGTTATGGGCTTCATCGCCGCGAAAAGTACAAGCGTCAGCCCCGCTCCGACCGCGCCCGAAAGCGGACTCCACCGCTCCGTGTTGACGGCCACGGGAACCCCGCCCAGCGCGCCGCTGAGAATGTTGCCTATTCCCGCCGCAAGTCCCGCTCTTTTGCCGCCCGATCCGTCCTCGATCAGGTACGACGTCAGCATACCCGCAAACACTAAAGCTATGATTACCGCATACACGATTCCATAAAAAAGCGAAATCCGAAAATCCGGGAACAGCGCGTTTTGCAACAGCGAACCCGCCGCAAACGAATACGCCCCCGCCTCGCTTATGGCCGTAGTTTCGGCGGCGGGATTCAGAAAGAGGTTCAAAACAAGCGTCACCGCCACGGCGATGAACGACGCCGGAAGCTTCTTCGACAGCGACTTGAATTTCTTCGGGAATGTGATCATGACCACCAGCACAATCGTGCCGTACAGTACGCCGCGCCAGTTCGGGTGAAAGCCCAGCGAGAGATAACTGCGTATCATCGTCAGCGCATCATCCCCGGACGCCCCGATGCCGAAGTAGTTGTTCGTCTGCATGGCCGTCACCAAAAACGCCGCCGCCGCGCCGAGTCCCGCCGTTTCCGGCGTGACCAGAACTTTTTTCAGCCTTTCGGCCGGGGCAAACGCGAGCACCGTCGTAATGACCCCCGCCGCGCAAACGGACGCCATGGCAAGCCCCGTGCCGCTGACCGCCTGCGCCGACGAGAATATGATAAAAAGGTAAACCGCCTGCGGCGACATGCCGCCCGAGAACGCGCCCAGCGCCGACGCTATGGCCGCGCCGATCATGCCCGAATTCATCCCCGCGCCGGTACACGCGCCCATGGCGGCGTACAGCGGGAAAACGAACAGCGCCGAGGTCACGCCGGGCATAACCGCCTGTGAGATTTTCTCTCCTTTATTTTTCACACTACCATGCCTTTCGCAGTACGCGGAAGTTTTGGGCGTTCCGCTTGCGGATTTGCGCCGTTCTATTTGGCGCAAAAGCACAAAACTTCCCGTTTGAAATAAAATCAAAAATTTTATTTCAAACTTCATGCACCTATTCTACATTAAAATAAAAAAATTAACAAGACTATTTTAGTATTTTTTGTATACAAACATACATTGTTGTGATAGACTATGAAAGAATATCTTAACTTTAGTCACATGAAAGGCTTGATAAACAGGGATGGCAAAAAAAATAGCGACTTGGATCGCCGTGCCCGCGATGATTCTGATTTTCGTTTTGGACATTATGACAGTGGCCTTGGGCAACCGTTATGTCGCGGCCGTCAGCGTTTCGCCCGAATTGTTTAACGAAAAAAACGGCGGCGACCGTATCCACTTCCTCAACACGTCCAATTCCGACGCGATCCTCATTGAAAGCAACGGGCGGTTCGCTATGATAGATTCCGGGGAGGGCAGCGAAAATCCCCGGCGCGACCCCGGCTATTACGGCTTTGAGGAGACTGTTTTGAGCTACCTAAAAAAGGCGGCGGGCGATGAAAACGGAAGAGTGCATCTGGATTTCATTTTACTCACGCACTATCATTATGATCACTCGGGCTGCCTCCATGCGATTTTGACCGACGACAGCATAACCGTCGGCACGGTATACATGAAGCCCTACGACCCGTCTTTCGGCAAGAGCTATGAGCCTCATCGCTGGGGGCTGATCTCCATATACGAGCAGCTCGTCAGGGACGTCCGGGCCCGGGGGCTTGATCCTGTTGGCGTTTTGCCGAACGAGCCGTTTCCGTTCGGCAGCTTTACTTTGCAGTTTTACAACACCGTCACACCGGAAACGCGGAAAAACAGCGGCGAAAATCTGACCTGCGTCGGCGTCAAGGTGACAAAGGGCGGACAGTCGGCGTTTTTGGCGTCGGACATCACCGCGACCTCCGGCAGCGAGCAGGCGGTCAGGGGGCAGATCGGCGAGGTGACTCTTCTGAAAATCGCGCACCACGGCTACTACGGCTCGTCCACGGCAGGGTTTCTGCGCGAGCTTAAACCGAAGCTCGCCATTGTCACGAACGCTTTGGGAAAAATCTATCCGAACGTCAAGTGGAACCTCACGATGATCGCGCGGACGCCCGTTTTTTCCACGCACAACAGCGACGGGATCATCGCGTCGTTCACGGATGACGGAATGATTGTGCTGACAGACCACATCCACTAAGCTTACTTACCGTACTTCGTCAGCGGCCTGAACGTATACCCCTGCGCAACGGCGTAGTCGATGATGTCCCCGATGGCCGCCGCGTTGTCTGGCGACACCGAATGCAGCAAAATGACCGCACCCGGATGCAGCCGCGACGTAACGCAGTCAAAGGCGAATTCCCTGCCTTTCGTCTTTTCCGTGTCCCAGTCCTCATAGGAGCTTGACCAGAATACCGACGTCATGCCCATAGAGTCCACAAGCTCCAGCGCGCATTCCGTATAGGTGCCCTTGGGGAAGCGGAAGTACGGCGACGAGTAGCCGTACATCTCCCGCAGATAATTTTCACAGGCTAAAATTTCCTGCACCATCCTGTCCCGGCTGATCTCGGAAAAATCCGGGTGGCGGTCGGTGTGGTTGCCGACGATGTGCCCCTCGCGTATCATGCGCGCGATCAGCTCCGGCTCCGACTTCATGTGGAACAGCGTGCAGAAAAACGCCGCCGGGATATTTCTCTCTTTCAGCGCGTCCATGATGACATGCGTGTTACCGTTTTCATAGCCGCAGTCAAACGTCAGGTACAGGACCTTTTCCTTTGTTTTATTGTCGTATGCGAAAGCCGAGTAGCCGCATTTGTCAAAATACGCCTGATTGTCCACGGATATCTGATTCGGCCTGCCGTTTTTCGGAATGCCGTAGCTGTGCTCGATTTTTTTTGTCGGCAGCCTTCTCGTATTCTCCGGGTCCGCCGCGGTAAAGCTTATCGCGGGCAGGGGCGGAAACTCAGACGGCGCGGCGCAAACCGTTGCTGCGCCTGAAAGCAGTGCGGCTGCTACCGCGGCCGTCAAAGCGATAGAAAAAAATTTTTGTTTCATTGTAAATAATTATCTCCTTAATATTGTATCAGCGGCCATGCGACATATAGTCAAATAACCGCTGATTAAATCAGTGGTTACTTAAACCGCTTGAATAATATTATGCGCAAATCTGACGAAAAGCACAGTAGCAATTCACGGCGCAAAATGAAGAACCTGTATTCAACACCGGCATTGAATACAGGTTCAAAAAAAAGATGCCGCAAACAAAAGTTTACAGCATCTTTTTTTGTTAAATAAAATTTACGAACCCATTGCGAGCATACCCATAAACGCCTGAATCGTCTGAACGATCATCTGAAAAACCGAACCCCATTCAACCATCCCAAGGAAATACTTGAACAGATCCAACACTTTCATGTCGCCCTCGTTGTCGTCTTCCGCCGCCTCAGCGACGCCGTCCGCGTAAGCGGTCTCCGTCGCGCTCGCGGTCATAAGCAGCGCCGAAACGCCCATCAGCATGGCCATGCAAAGGAAAATCGCGAGAAACTTCTTCACAATAAAACACCCCCTTTTGTTTTTTATTGTTTGTGAATCCATTATAATCTATCGCCGGAAGAATGTCAACCTGTAACGGCGACTTTTTTGTAACCATTTTGTAACTTTTTTGATGTGAAGCATAATCACTCCGTCGCGAAATTCGTAAAGTAGCCCTGTATCAGAACAACGGGCGTACCCCTGTCCCCGCTGCCGCTGACAAGATCGCACAGGCTTCCCAACAGGTCGGTGATCTGCCTCGGCGTCGTGCCCTGCGCCTGCATGTCGCCCACAAGGCTTCCGTCTTTCTCGCGTATGCGCTTCTTCATCGCGGCATCCAAAGCGTCCCCGGACAGCTCCGCGAACTCATTGTCGGCGAAATACTTCATCTTCAACTCGTTCGGCGTACCCTTGAGCCTGTCGGTGTGCGACGGCGAAACAACGGGGTCGGCCAGCTCCCATATCCCTCCGACGGGGTCCTTAAAGCCGCCGTCACCGTAAACCATCACCTCGACGCTCTTGCCCGTGGCCTCTCTTAAAGCGGCGCAAAGCTTTGATACAAATATGTCGGTATCTTTCGGGAACAGCTTTATCTTGTCCTCCGTGGCCTTGTTTGAGCCAAGAAGCCCGTAACGCGGATTGTTCCCGCTGCCGTCCACGCTGCCCGTCAGTATCTCGTCAAGCCTGTACGACCGTTCCGCGCCGCTGGACTTCAAGACGCGCTGCGTCCTGAAACGCGTGTGAATATCACAGTTGAGCACGTTTTTCGTATAGCCCAGTATAGTCCTTGGGTCGTTTGAAAAAATCAGCTCGATGTTATCGGAAAGGCCTTTGTAGTGCTCGATGTAATCCACGCCGGTAAAGCGGTGCACGGTTTCGCCGAAGATGTCGCGGAATTCCCTGTACGTGAAGCTGTCGGAGTAAGGGTTTACGCCCTTTTGGTCTATCTGATCCATGCTGATCAGGGAATTGCCGACCTCGTCCGCGGGATAGGAAAGCTGTACGTACAGCTTTTCGCAGCCCATCGCGATCGCTTTCAGAATGACGGAAAAACGGTTTCGGCTTAAAATCGGGAACACCGCCCCCGTGTCCTTTCCGCCGAGCTTTTGGCGGATGTCGGAGGCGATCTGCCCGCATGTCGCGTAATTGCCCTGCGTGCGGGCGACAACTGCCTCCGTCACGCCGATGATGTCGCCGTCGCCGATGGCAAAGCCCTCCCGGGCCGACGCACGGAGCACGCTTTCGCAAATTTCTTTAATAAGGTCGTCGCCCTGCTTGAAGATCGGTGTAATGATCCCTCTTGCCGTTACTCCTGTGAAGCGCATAAAATCAGATCCTTTCTATGTTAAGCTAAAATTTAAAACGTATTGCCCATCTCCTATCCCACCACAAGCAATTCCTTGGTACACCCTGTCAAATTCTCATATCCGTCCTCCGTAACAAGCGCCATATCCTCAATGCGGACGCCGAACCTGCCCGGCATGTATATCCCCGGCTCAACCGTCACCACGTTGCCAACCTCAAGTATCTCGTCGCTTTTCGGGCTGAGAAGCGGGTATTCGTGTACTAAAAGCCCCACGCCGTGACCCGTCCCGTGCCCGAAATACTCACCGTACCCCGCGCCCGCGATGAAGTTTCGCGCCGCCGCGTCGCAGTCCTTGCAGACGGCCCCCGCCCGGAGGGTATTCAGCGCGGCTGTCTGTGCCGAAAGCACGGTATCGTACACGCGCCGCTGCTCCTTTGAAAAACATTTCACCGCCACCGTGCGCGTCATGTCACTGTTATAGCCGTCCAGGGACGCGCCGAAGTCCAGCGTCAGCATATCCCCGGCACGGATCCTCCTGTGCGAGGGCACGCCGTGCGGCAGCGACGAGTTTTCCCCGCTGACCGCTATGGTCTTGAACGCAACCTCGCCCGCGCCGTTTTTCAGCATATAGAAGTCCAGCTCAAGCCGGATCTCGCGCTCGGTCATGCCCTCTTTGATAAAGCCCAGTATATGGTCAAAGGCTTTCTCCGTGACCGCCTGAGCCGCCTTGATGAGTTTAACCTCTTCACTGTCCTTGACCCTGCGCAGGCTGTCAATGAGGCTGTCGGCCATATCGCCAAAAACAAGCCCGACGCCGTCCAGCATACTCTCATATTTCTCTTTCCGCGCCATGGTCATGTCCCGCGACTCCGCGCCGAGCCGCTTCACCAAGAAAGCCTCGCAGCGCTCTTTCAGAAGCTCCGGCAGCTTCGCCATATCCATCACGTCGCAGCAAACGATCCGCTTCCGCGCCGCCTCAAGATACCGGCTGTCGGTAAAAAAGACGCTTCCCGCCCGGGACGCCAGCAGCAGTCCCGAGTCGCACCGAAAGCCCGTGAAATAGGCAAAATTCGCCTCCGACGTAATAAGCACCCCGTCAAGCTCCGCCGGTATGATGTCAATAAGTCTTTGCAGCTTCATAACAGAACTCCTAATTCCTAATTCCTGACACCTGATTCCTCCGGCCAAAGGCCGGTGGGGCAAAGCAAAAGCAGGCTTGACCGCCTGCTTTTCCATTTCTACTTATACTTATGCTTGCGTGCGGCTTCCGACTTCTTCTTTCTCTTCACCGAAGGCTTCTCGTAGTGCTCCCTTTTGCGGACCTCCTGAATGATGCCGTCGCGGGAGGTCTGACGCTTAAAGCGCCGCAGAGCGCTGTCCAAAGACTCGTTTTCCTTTACTTTAACTTGACTCACTTTATGTTCCCTCCCCTCCATGATTCACAGGGGTTTTATAAAGAGTATAAACCCTTTGTTAGCCCGCCTTGTTCGGTCATGCCGCGTAAACGCGGCGCGACTCTCACTTCGTTGGCTAATAAAAACCATAGATCATTATACAACACCGCCGCGACAATGTCAACCTTTAAATTATAAAAATATTTTTTATACTACTCCGCAATTAGAAACATAGAAAAAGTCAAGCAAAAAACTTCGATATATGGATTTTTGCGCAGACTTTTTCGTGTATGTTTCTTATTGCGGAGTAGTATTACCTATTTTACAACGATATTGACAAGCCGCCCTTTCACATACAGCTCCTTCAAAACCGTCTTGCCCCGGAGCATTTCCGCGATCTTCGGCTCCTCCTTCGCCATAGCGACAGCGTCAGCCTCCGCGATATCCGCCGGTACCGTGAGCTTCGCGCGCACCTTTCCGTTGATCTGCGCCACGATCTCAACGGTATCCTCCCTGCATTTTTCCTCGTCCCATGACGGCCACCTCTGTCCGCTGATCCCGCTGCCGAAATTGAGCGTCTGCCACATCTCCTCCGTCACATGCGGCGCGAAAGGATTCAGCAGCAAAAGAAAAATCCTCAGCTCCTCTTTCGTGACGCTCCCGCTGTCATAAAACATGTTCAGCAGCGTCATCAGCGCGGCGATGGCCGTGTTTCCCTTGAGGCTCTCTATGTCCTGCGAAACTTTCTTGATCGTACGGTGAATGTCGCCCTCCATCTCCGGGCGGATTCCTTTCTGATTGCTGAACCCTAATTCCTGCAACGCCCACGTCCTGTCAAGGAAGCGCCTGCACCCCCTGATGCTGGCCGAGTTCCACAGCACGGCCTTTTCAAAGTCACCGATGAACATCTCGTAAAGACGGACGGTGTCCGCGCCGTTTTCGTCTACGATGTCATCAGGATTGACCACGTTGCCCCGGGACTTCGACATCTTCTCGCCGTTTTCGCCCAAGATCATGCCCTGGCTCGTGCGCTTCGCGTACGGCTCCTTCGTCGGCACGACGCCGATATCGTACAAAAATTTATGCCAAAAGCGGCTGTACAGCAGGTGGAGCGTCGTATGCTCCATGCCGCCGTTGTACCAGTCAACCTCCGTCCAGTATTCAAGGGCTTCCCTCGACGCCACGGCTCCGCCGTTATCAGGGTCGCAGTAGCGCAAAAAGTACCACGACGAGCCCGCCCACTGAGGCATCGTATCGGTCTCGCGTTTCGCGTCCGCTCCGCAGCATGGGCACTTGACATTGACCCAATCGTCCAGCTTCGCCAGCGGAGACTCGCCGTTGTCCGTCGGCTCATAGCTTTCGACCTCCGGCAGCTTGAGCGGCAACTCGGACTCCGGCACGGGCACAAAGCCGCAGTGAGGGCATATCACGATGGGGATAGGCTCTCCCCAATACCTCTGGCGCGAAAACACCCAGTCGCGCAGCTTAAAGTTGACCTTGCTCTCGCCCTTGCCCGTCTCTGTCAGCCACCCGGTGATTTTAACTTTCGCGTCCTCCACGCTCAAATCGTTCAAAAAGCCTGAGTTGGCCATCACGCCCGTTTCGCAGTCGGTAAACGCTTCACGCTCTATGTCGCCGCCTTGTACCACCTCGATGATGGGTAGACCGAACTTTTTCGCGAACTCCCAGTCGCGCGTATCGTGCCCCGGCACGGCCATAATGGCGCCCGTGCCGTAGGATACGAGCACGTAGTCGGAAATGAAGATCGGTATCTCGTTTCCGTTGACGGGATTTACGGCGCGGACGCCCTTCAGCTCCACGCCCGTTTTTTCTTTGCTTAACTCCGTGCGCTCGAAGTCGGACTTGCGCGCCGACTCCTCCTGATACGCCTTGATCTCGTCAAGGTTCGTAAGACGGTCCGCCCATGTGTCAATCAGCGCGTGCTCGGGCGAAATGACCATGTACGTGGCGCCGAAAAGCGTGTCGGGCCGCGTCGTGTAGACGCGTATGTCGCCGCCGGCCGTGGTGTGGAAATCCACCTCCGCGCCGGTGGAGCGGCCGATCCAGTTTTTTTGCTGGAACTTGACGCGCTCGATATAATCCACCTCGTCCAGATCGTCTATCAGCCGCTGGGCGTAGGCGGTGATTTTCAGCATCCACTGGCTCTTGACCCGGCGCACGACCTCGCTCCCGCAGCGCTCGCAGCCGCCGCTTATGACCTCCTCGTTGGCCAGTACGCACTTGCACGACGTGCACCAGTTGACTGCCATCTCCTTTTTATACGCGAGCCCTTTCTCGAAGAGCCTGAGGAAGATCCACTGCGTCCATTTGTAATAATCGGGATCGGTGGTGTCCACCTCGCGGCCCCAGTCAAAGGAAAAGCCGATGGACTTGAGCTGCCGCTTGAACAGCGCGATGTTCCTCTCCGTCACGGCCCGCGGGTGTATTTTATTTTTGATGGCGTAATTCTCCGTCGGCAGGCCGAAAGCGTCCCACCCCATGGGATAGAGCACATTATAGCCCTCAAGCCGCCTTTTGCGCGCGACGACGTCGAGGCCGGTATAGGTGCGCAAATGCCCCACGTGCAGGCCGTTGCCTGACGGGTACGGGAACTCCACGAGGCAGTAATATTTCGGCAGGGAAAAATCCTGCTTCGCGGCGAAAGTTTTTTCCTCGTCCCATTTGTCCTGCCATTTTTTTTCGATCGATTTGAAGTCGTAGGTTTTCATTTTTATGATCCACCCTTTTAAAGTTTTTGCGAAGCATAAAACTTACAGTTTGAAAAAATAGCCAGCGGCATAAATGCCGGGCGTAATTTTTCAAGCTTATCCATCAGCCTTATTCCGAATTACTGCTCTGTCAGCAAATTTGATATATCCACAACGCTCGCGTCCGCCCACAGCCGTTCGAGGTTGTAATAATCCCGGCTCTCCTTGTCGAACACGTGAAGCAGCACCGCGCCGTAGTCGAGTAAAATCCAGCCCGTGGCCCTGCCCTCGATGTGCCCGTCGTGTATGCCGATCTGCTCAAGCTCGTGCTCAACGTCCTCCGCCAGAGACTTTGTGTGCGTGCTGGACGTGCCCGTGGCGATGACGAAATAGTCCGCCACGATGGTCTGCTCCCGCACCTCGATGACCTTGATGTCCCGCGCCTTTTTGTTGTCAAGTATTTTTACGATTTTCTCCGCAAGCTCCTTCGGTGTCATTTGCCCGCTTCCTTTCAATCAATTCGTTATAACAGTTCACACTGTCGGGGTGGACTACCCTGCCCTTTTGTATCAGGCTCACGATGGTGAATTCCTGCCCGAACAGCATGGCGTCCTCCAGGCTTGTTTCCGCCAGCCGCCGCATTTTTTCCACGCCGTTATACGTCCTGTCCTTTGAGATATAGTCGGCGATGTAGATGATTTTTTCCAACAGGCTCATCCCGGCGCGGCCCGTGGTGTGGTAGCGCACGGCGCTTAAAATTTCAGGATCGCCGATTCCCAGCTCCGCTTTGATATAGGCCGCTCCGGCCATGGCGTGCCAGACCTTTTGATTGTGCCGCTCGCCTAAGGATAATATTATACCAGCTTTTTCTATGATTTTCAACTGTTCTTTTTTGGGCGCGTCTTTCATGATGTCGTGGAGCAGCCCCGCCGTATACGCCTTCGACGTGTCGCCGCCGAAACGCTCCGCCAAAAGCACCGCGCTTTCGGCCACGTTGAGCGAGTGGGCAAACCTGTCAGGAGTAAGCATTGACCGCAGTATATCTGTATATTCACTGTTTTTACTCAAGATATAGTCCTCTCTGCCGTATATAATCCGCGACGGCGTCCCCCGTCCACTTGCGCACGTCCTCTCCCTTGGCCGCAAGCTCCCGTATCTCGGTGGAGCTTATCTCAAACGGCTTCATGTCGTCGAAGATGACCCCTGATTCCTGTTCCCTGTCCCCTGATTCCCCGCGAATCTCGCGCCGCGCCGCGCATAACGTGCACATGGCAAGAATATCCTCTGCGCGGTACCACCTGTGAAAGCTCTCCAGCATGTCCGAGCCGATGATCAGGTACAGCCGTTCGCCGGGGTACGTCTCCCGAAGCCGCGTGAGCGTATCGACCGTATAGCTTTTGCCCTCGCGCTCTATCTCCATCGCGCTTATCTCGAAGCGGCTGTCCTGTCCGAACATGAACTGGCACATCCGCAGCCTGTCCGCGGCGGGCGCGAGCTTTCCCGCGAATTTGTGCGGCGGCTCATACGTCGGTATCACGAGCGTCTTAGACAGAGAAAGCCTGTCCGCGAAACGGCGGACAAGCCTTTCATGTCCCAGATGGGGCGGGTTGAACGTCCCTCCGAATATGCCTGTGCTCATTTGACGTTTACGCGCTTTGTCATGATGTCCCCCGTTAAGAGGTACAGCGCGACGCAGACCACAGCCTCAAAAATATATCCCAAAATCGGCAGCGGCAGAAACACGTTCGCGTTCTCGGCCAGCCCTATCATCGTTTCGCCCACCGTCAGCCCGATGCCGTTTGTCGCGATTGCCAACTGCACGGGAATAAACGCCGCCGCGAGGTTCGCCGCATTCAATACGAGATAAATCGCGAAGTAGACCAAAATAGCGGCTAAAACCGGGTTCAGCTTCTGAAACGATTTCGTGTTGGCTATCGTCAGCGAAAACGACACCTTGAAGATCAAAAACAGCGCTTTCATGAACAGCAGCGCCACAAGCACCGCGATACTTTTTACGGCCGTCTCCGCGTCAGGCATCCCCATCATGGTTTGCAGCGTAGTGTATACCATGTTCACGATGTCCTTGAAGCTTTCACTCGTCTGGGCGATCCAGTAGAACAGCAGAAACGCGGCCACCGCGATAATGAACGCGAAGCTGATAAAGATCCACGCCAGCGACACCACCGTTTTCGACGCGAGCAGGCTCTTGCCGCTGACCGGCAGCGTAAAGCTCAAATACCCCTGGTTGCCGTACAGGGACTTGTTGAACGTGCCGATGATCGCGAACAGCGTGACCACGATAGCCGCTACGCATATCCCGACCAGCACTAGGCTTCCCGTGATCATGAGCGTACGGTTTTTGATGAAAAACACCAGCAGCATGGCCAAAAAGGTGAACAGCGCGGACAGATAAATGCCGAACATCGAGTGCGCGGTGGATTTGAATTCATGCTTAATTAACTTGCCAAGCATACTGGAATACCTCCTTGAATACGTCTTCGATCGTCCGCCCCCCACGCCTTAATTCCTCAACGCCGGCCTTGACGAGTACCTGGCCACGCCCTATCATGATAACGGAATCGAAAATGCGCTCCACGTCGTATATCAGGTGCGTGGACAGCATGACCGTCGAACCCGCGGGGTGATTTTTCATAATCGTGTCCAAAATAAACGCGCGCGCCGCGGGATCGACGCCGCCCAGCGGCTCGTCGAGTATATACAGCCGCGCGTTTCTGCACATGACCAAAAGCAACTGGAGCTTTTCCTGCATCCCCTTTGACATGGACTTGATGTTCTGCTTCGCCGGCAGCTGGAACGCGTCCAGCATCTTGTACGCCTTTTCACGGCTGAAGTCGGCGTAAAAGTCCGCGAAAAACTCAATCGCGTCCGTGGGGCGCATCCATTCCGCGAGATACGTCCTTTCGGGCAGGTAGGCCACCAGGCTTTTCGTGTAGGGCCCGGGCCTCTGCCCGTCTATGAGCGCGTCGCCGGAATAGTCGTTGATCAGGCCGACAAGTATCTTGATGAGCGACGTCTTTCCCGACCCGTTGGGACCCAAAAGCCCGATGATCTGGCCCTCCTCAAACTCGAAAGAGATATTGTCAAGCACCGGGTTCGCCCCGTAGGATTTGCTTAGGTTTTTGACTTGAATGATTGACATGTCTTGATTATTCCTCCTGCCGTAATGATCGTTGCAATATTATTCATTCTGCATTGAAAATCAGTCGTTCGCCGTTAATTCTTCCATAACCTCATCCGGTATTTTCTCCGCCTCGCCGTGCCGCACCATCAGCAGCGCCAGCAGCGCGACCGCGAAGCATACCGGGCAGTACACGAACAGCGACGCATATGTCTGTGAAATCATCCGCACGACGCCGTACGCGATCGGCGTGGCGATCTGCGCGGAAAACGTGGCGGTATAATAGTAGCCCGTGAACGTGCCGACCTTTTGAAGCCCGCCGATCTCAAGCACAAGCGGAAGCGTGTTGACCGTGATCATCATGTTCGCGAAGCCGCCCAGGATCAGCGCGACGTACACCAGCGAAAGCCCCTGCCCCGTCGCCTTATTCACGATCAGGTACGCGACAAACGCCGCCATGAACAGCGACAGCCCCAAAAGTATCGTTTTTTTGCGGCCCAGCTTTTTGCCGAGCCAGCCCGCCGGAAGGGCGCCCAGAGCCGTGGCGATTCCGAACAGGGTCATCATGGCGGTTGCCTCAGCCACTTCCTTGTGAAGAATCTCCGCCGCGAAAAGGGCAAAGAACGTCTGTATGGCGTTCGCGCCGCAGAACAGGAAAAACAGGCACGCAAGCATGAATATAAGGCTCTTGCGCTCCGCTTTCGTCAGCTTGATCTCCTTGAGCCTTGCCTTTTCGGCTTTGGCGGCCTCCTTTTCGGCGAGACGGATAGCGGCTTTCCCCGCGGCTATGTTTCCCTCGGCCTGTACCTTTAGCCTGCTGTCCGGCTCGGGAACGAAGAAGAACACCACCGCCGTGCAGATCATCATGACGATCGCGGCAAAGATGAACACGTAGGGTATGTACTGCTCTGCGTCCGTCTCCTTGTTAAGGCTGAAAACAGCGCAGATGATGGTTCCGGCCTGAAGCGCCAAAAGCCCTCCTATGCCGCCGGTCAGGTTGATGATGGCGTTGCCCTGGCTTCTCAGCGTCGGATGCGTCATATCCGGCATGAGAGCCACGCAGGGCGCCCGCCACAGGGACATCACAAACACGAACAGGATGATGCAGACCATCATCGCGGGGATGGAGCTCATCTTAAGTCCCGCCTGCGGTATCGCGATGAAAAGCAAGGCCGATATGGGCGCGCCCAGTAAAATAAACGGCCTGCGCTTGCCGAAGCGTGAATGGCAGCGGTCGGACAGCTTGCCGAACGCCGGCTGGAATATCACGCCGAACACATTGTCGAAAGTCATGATAATGCCGATAAAGAGGGGCACCAGCGTAAATCCCCCGCCGGCCAAAGCGACTTCCTCGCCCTGCGCCTCCATGAATTCCACGAGAATCGGGAACCTTTCCGCCAGCGCCGCGCTCCAGCGCACGATGGTATCCGACGAGCCGAGCAGCCTGTCAAGGATCGTCGTCACATACGGGTCGTATATCCCCCACGCGATTGATGACGCCATGAATCCGAAGCCGATCAGGATCGTTTGCCTGTAGTCGAGCCGAAGCCCGCTTTTCGTTTTCTCCCCCATGGGTACCGTTCCTTTCAAAGTAAAATAGATTATATCATTTTAGAAAGCCCGTAAAAAGATATTTTATATGAAAAATATTTGAACAAATTTACCTTTTTACTTTAGAAACCCATCTATAATAACCGTTTCAGCCTCCGCCTCCGTCAGTCCCAGCGTCTGGAGCTTGATCATCTGCTCGCCGTTTATTTTGCCTATGGCCGCCTCGTGCACGATGTTCGCGTCGGGATGGTTCGCGGAAATTTCGGGTATGGAGCGTATCCTCGCGCCGTCCATGATGATCGAGTCGCACTGCACATGGGCTTTGCACCCGCTGTTGCCCACGGCTTTCGGGTAAAACACCTGCTCGGAGCTGTCTCTGGCCACGGAGCGCGAAACGATCTGCGCGGACGCGCCTTCGCCGTTGAGCTGAACCTCCATGTTCGACCGCGCGGTCTGCCTGCCGTGGGTCATCAGCCGCTCCGTCACGATAAGCTTCGCCCCGGCTCCCAAAGCGGCCGACGTCTCGCGCACGGTGGAATCCACGCCGCGTATCTGCACTGTCTCCATCTCGCAGACGGAGTTTTCGTCCATATCGACGACAGTGGTCGGGTTTAAGACGCGCTCGCCCGTCCCCTCCCCCTCGCCGTAATGCTTCTCGACGTATTTCAGCCGTGCGCCCTTTCCGATGAAGAAGCGGTGTATGCCGTCGTGCCGCGCGGAATCGCAGCCGGAGTTGTGTATCCCGCACCCGGCGACGATGGTGACGTCCGCGCCCTCGCCGATAAAAAAGTCGTTGTACACCGTATCGGAAAGCCCCGTCTTTGTGATGACGACGGGGATATGCACCCGCTCGTTTTTCGTAAACGGCTTCACGAAAATGTCGATGCCCGGCTTGTCGGCCTTTGTTTCTATCACGACGTTTTCCGTCGATCTGCGCCCCGCGCCCGCGCCGTCCATCCTGATATTATAGGCCCCCTCTACGGGGATATCGCCGATGTCCGCGACGGATTTCAGCAGGGACTTTACTACATTGTCTAACATGAGTTGTCCTCCGAATTGATTAACAATTGACGATTACGAAGAGTGCGCATAAGCGCAATCCTCGTCAAACTCCCCCATAAGCTTCGGCAGGATCTCGTCCCGCGTCCCGTATGATCTGATTTTGCCGTTTGCCACCACAAGCACTTCGTCGGCCAGCTCCATGATGCGCTCCTGGTGCGAGATGAGTATCACGCTCGTGTGCCGCCCTTTGCTCATGGAGCGAAAGCTTTCCACGAGCATCTTGAAGCTCCATAGGTCGATCCCGGCCTCCGGCTCGTCGAACATCGCGAGCCCCAGGTTTTTCGCCATCAGCGTCGCGATCTCGATGCGCTTCACCTCGCCGCCCGACAGGGACGAGTCCACGTCGCGGTTAAGATACTCCATCGAGCACAGCCCCACGTTCGTCAGGTATTCGCAGCAGGCGTCCTCGGGCAAATCGCTGCCGTGGGCGAGGCTTAAAAGGCCGCGCACCGTCAGCCCCTTGAAGCGCGGCGGGTTCTGAAAGGCATAGCCGATGCCGAGCCTGGCCCGCTCGGTAATGCCAAGCCCCGTGATATCCTGCCCGTTGAAGATAATCCGCCCCCCGGTTGGCTTCTCTATCCCCATGATGAGCCGCGCCAGCGTGGACTTGCCGCCGCCGTTTGGCCCCGTTATCACAAGAAAACGGTTGTCCTCCAGCGTAAAGCTGATATCCTCAATGATCTCCGCGTCCTCTACCGAAAACGATACGTTTTTAAGTTCAAGCATTTTTATGATCCATCCTTATTAAGTTTTGTGTAAGCACAAAACTTGCGGTTTGAAAAATGCCCGGGGCATATTTTTCAAACTTTCGCCGTTACTTTATTTGAGTATGTACGCCGTAACCGTAACCATCGCCGCGATAAGCACGTTTATCCCGTGCCTCTCCAAAAACGCGCCCGCGTAAATCACACGTGCCAAAGCCCACAGCGGAACCTTTTTGATTCCTTTCGCGTTTGAGGATACGTCCAGCAAATGCATCGCGTCCTCATAAAGCGGGAACAGATTGCAAAGCAGGGACGCGCCCAGCCAATAAAACAGGATGTACACGAAAAACAGCGGGGAGATCAGCCCCGTTTGCAAATTGCGCATACCCGCGCCCAATATGAACAGATTCCCCGCGTCGGCCATAACAAGCGGCACGGCCAAGATAAGGTTCAGAAGTCCCGGCAGCGCGCAAAACAGCAGGTTCCTGCCCGCGCCGGCCAGCAGGCGGTGCTCCACGTGCCCGCACAGCTCGTTTAAGCTGAGGTACGCCGTTCCCTCCACAGGCTCTTTCATGATTTTAAGCAGGCAATGCTCCCAAAACGCCCGAAGCGCCGCGGCGGGAAAAGTGATCATTTTCGCTATCACGTAAACCGCAGTCAAAACAACCCGCCCTTTCCGTCAATGATGATTTCCTCGGCCGTAAGCTCGCCTTTCTCAAACAGCGTGACCGCGCCCGACGCCTGAGCCAGCGATTTAAGCTCCTCCAGCCCCTCCTCATTGTTCGAGCCTATGGCGCAGATATACGTGAGGTCGATAAGCCTTTGGGCCAAAAGCGAGCGGTCCCCCGTGAGATACGCGTAATAGTACGCCGGATAAAACGCATCGTTGTACATCATGTCATACGCCAGGCTCCAATCGTCGTCCATAAGCATCAAAAACGCCGTTTTGGCGATCACAAAATCTATGCTTTGGAAAAAGACGCTCCTGTCCGCCCGGGAAATATCCTTCGACTGAGCCAGGTACTGCGAGAACACATTTTGAGCCGTCGCCATAGCCGTCTCTCCGCCGTCATAAAACTGCCGCGCTCCCTGTGTGTCGCCGCTCTTGATTTTCAGCTTGATCATCGCCGCGTAATACGCCGGGCAACCGGGGTTATAGGTGTTCAGCTCTTCACAGGCTTCAGCCGCCTCGTCAAAGCGTTCCAGCGCGATAAGCGCCTCCGCCTTGCCCTGATATGCCTTTATATTGTTGAGGTTCAGCGATATCAGCTTGTCCGATTCCTCTAAAAATCTGTCCCAGTCCCCGGAGCTTACGGCTAAAGCCGCCAGCGTCTGCATATACAACGGGTATTCCTCCGGCAAAAGCTCCGTCATTTTTTCGAGCATCGGAAGGGATTTCTCAAGCTCCTCCGGGTAAACATACTGCATAAGCGTCGCTTTATAATATTCCACATAAGCCGCGTGATAAACATTTTTGCCGGCGGCCATCAATTCCAGCTCTCCGATAAAATCATCGTAAGGGATATCCCCGCGCGCGGCCTCTTCATAGCCGGACATCATATCGGAAAACGCCGACGTTACCTGGTCAAAAGCCGTTTTCGCCTCCAGATACGTGTTGGTAAAGCCGAGCTTCCCGCTTTTTAAGACGCTGCTGTCAAATACTTCGGAAGCGATGCCGCCCGCGTCCGCGGCGGATTCCGTCCGGGCGTAAACGTCCAGCGTTTTCTCCCACACTTTCGCGCCGAGGCCGAACCAGCCGAGGTTCGGGAATTTCTCCCCATAAACGGCACCGCGCTGTAAAAGATAGCGCCCCGCCGTGTCATAGGCGTCGTAAGCGTCATACAGCCGTTTGGACGCGGAAAACGCGTCACCGGCCCGAACGTCCCGGACGGCAGGTCCTGTCACAACCAAAACGCACACGGCCAGCGCCGCGAGCGCCGCGAAAACCAGCGCCGCCACCGCGCCGTACCACTTCACGCGCGTACGCAGCATTGCGTCAAGGCAGTCCGCGCAAACGTCGCTGTCCTCGGGGAAATTTTTATGCCGCTTTATTTCCCCGCAATACGGGCAGAAGCGTTTGTCCTTTGGGATTGATTTCGTCGGCGGGTCATGAAAGATCAGCTGAAATCACCCTTTCATTCTTAACTCCATGGGCTTCCGAAGAAGTCTATTCCTATCATACCATCTTTTTCAGACGATTTCAACAAAAAATAATCATAATTTTAGGGTAGGCTAACGCCCACCCTAAAAATTCTTCAACAACAGTTTCCCTGACCGCGTCTAACGTCTAACGTCTACCATCTAACGTCTAGACTACTCTTCGCCGTCGTCCTCATCAAGCTCAAGCTCCAAAAGTTCGTTGCAGCTCGGGCAGTTGAGACTGCCCTCCTCCAAAATCTGCTCGTCCACGCACACGACCTCGCCGCACGCCGGGCACTCGACCTCGAAGTATTCCTCGTCGTCGTCGAACATGTCGTCATCGTCGTCAAACTCGTCGTAGACATACTCCTCCAGCTCGTCCAGATCCTCGTCAACCGCGTCAAGCTGTTCGCTTAAAAGCGCGACGCTGTCCTCAAGGTCCGAGGAGGTGAGCGCCAGGTCGTCGATCACGTCCAGGATCGCGTTGAAGAGCTTCGTTTCGGGTTTTTCCGCGTCAAGGGAAAGACCCTCCGCGAGTCCCTTGAGATAGGCCGCTTTTTCTGTTAATGTCATGATAAAATTCTCCTTATACTATAATTGTCAACTGTCAATTTGTTACGCGCGGCTCGCGTATTCCCCCGTGCGCGTATCGACGATGATATCCTCGCCCTCGTCGATGAACAGCGGCACCCTGATCTCCGCACCTGTCTCAAGCGTCGCGGGCTTCTGGGCGTTCGTCGCCGTGTCGCCCTTGAAACCGGGGTCTGTCTTTGTGATTTTGAGCGTCACCGTTGTCGGCGGCTCAATGCCGAAAACACTGCCCTTGTAGGACAGCACGCGGCAGATAAAGTTTTCTTTCACGAACTTAAAGCTGTCGGGCAGAAGGTCCGCGCCCACGGGGATAAGCTCAAAGCTTTCCTGATCCATAAAGTAGTACAGCTCGCCGTCGCTGTAGGAATACTCCATCTCCCTGCGCTCGATATACGCCGGGGGGAATTTGTCAGAGGGGTTGAACGTGCGCTCGACTACGGATCCCGCGATCACGTTGCGGATCTTGGTTCGGACGAAAGCCGCCCCCTTTCCGGGCTTGACGTGCTGGAAGTCGATGATCTGATAGACCTGCCCCTCCATCTCAAAGGTAACGCCGTTTCTGAAATCGCCTGCTGATACCATAGTATTATTCCTCCGATTCTTAGACTTAAATCATTTTAACCCATAATGATTTATTTTTCAAGTTATTTTTTTTAGCCGCCCTGATAACCATTGATTTCCGGCGCCTAATCCCTCCATTTGCCGGTCGCTTTGAAAAGCACATTTTCTATCTTCTCCGCGCGCTCCGCCAGATAGAAGCAGACTTCCCTGCCTGTCAACGCTTCCCCCTCCGGGAAAACAAGCGTTATCACGTATTCGTTCGCCGTGACGTCCGTTGTTATCAGAATTTTTTCCGCCGGGACAACAGCGCCGCCGACAGATCCGAAATAGATGTTGCCGGGGCTTCGCAACGCGTCCTCTATGTCCGTGCGCTGTGAAAACCGCATTTCAATGCCCGCCGCCTCCCCTGCGTCGTTCAGAACCGTCACGCATACGACGTCGTTGCCCGAAATCTCCCGCGCGGGCTTAATATCCTCTTTGAGGTCAACATAAAGCGTGCTCTCCTCCTCCGCCCCCGCGACGATGCCGCCGGGCGAATCGCCGCCGGACAACACAAACCTCCACAGCAAAAGGACCGCTGCGATAACCGCCAAAACAGCCGCGATGATCATAATAAGCTTCTTTTTGTTCATCTTTTTCATCTGTATTCTCCTTTTCCCTAATCCCTGATTCCTGACACTTCAGCGTCCCGTTGACCCGAATCCGCCCGTTCCGCGCTGCGTCTCATCAAGACTTTCCGCCCGCTCCACAGGCAGCGCCGCCACAGGCATGACAACCATCTGCGCGATCCTCTCCCCCGGCTGTATCTCGTAATCCTCGTCGAACTGATTGACAAGCCCGACGCAAACCTCACCTCGGTAGTCGCTGTCTATGACGCCGACGCCGTTCAAAAGCCCCAGCCCGCGCTTGATGGCCAGCCCGCTCCTGGCGAACACGAACGCGGCGTATCCATCGTCCGGCAGCGCGATCGCGATCCCCGTCGGAACAAGAGCGTGTCCCCTGCCCTTGATCGTCAGCGGCCCGTCAATACACGCGCACAAATCAATCCCCGCGCTGCCCGGCGTGGCTCTGATTGGAACAATAGCGTTTTCACGCAACTTAACAATTTTTAAACTCTCCATATCTATGATCGTCCTCCTAATTCCTAACCCCTGACTTACCCAACTCCCAATTTCTTCGCCATTTCCGCCGTTTTAAGCTCCAGCAGCTTCGACACGCCCTCCTCCTGCATGGTCACGCCGTACAGGATGTCCGCCTCCTCCATGGTTCCGCGCCTGTGGGTAATGAGGATGAACTGCGTGTTCTTCGTCATCCTGCGCACATATCTGGCGTACCGCGTCACGTTTACCTCGTCCAGCGCCGCCTCGACCTCGTCGAATACGCAAAACGGCGCGGGCGAGACCTTAAGTATCGCGAACAGCAGCGCAATGGCCGACAGTCCCTTTTCGCCGCCCGAAAGCAGGTCTATGTTCTGCACGTTTTTGCCCGGCGGCTGTACGCGTATGTCAATGGCGCACTCCAGTATCTCGGCGGGGTTTTCGAGTAGAAGCTCCGCCTTTCCGCCGTCGAACAGCTCCGCGAACGTCTCGCTGAAAAATCCGTTGATCCTGTTGAACTGCTCCCTGAATCGCACGGCCATTTTACCCGTCAGGTCGCCGATCATCACCGTAAGCTCGTCCTTGGACTTCTCGATGTCGGATATCTGCGTGCTCATATACTCAAAGCGCTCCGACACCTCCTTGTATTCCTCTATCGCGCCGACGTTGACGTTGCCCAAAGCGCGGATCTTGTTGCGGATCTCCTGAAGCGTCCTCTGGGACTTCGCCGGGTCCTCGATCACGATGCCCAGCTCCGCCGCCTCGCGCAGGGTCAGCTCATACTCGTCGTAGAGCCTGCTCCGGGAATTCTCAAGCTCCGATTCCATGACGGACTTGCGTTCCCCGAGTCTCGCAAGCTCGCCGCCCAGCATTTCTTTCTCCTGTGTTTTCCCGCGCTCGGCCTGCCGCAGGGCCGTCACGTCGCTTTCAACCTCCGCCCTTTGCGCCGCGAGCGACGCGATCTTCTCCCGCATAGCGGCGCTCTCGCTTCTGAGCGCCCCGGCGTCCGCCTCCATGTCAGTGATTTTATCCTTGATCTCCCGGCTGCGCACAGCGATGTCCGCGATTTCGTCGTTGAGGGCGTCAAGCTTGTCGAAGTTCGTCTCTTTCACCCGGCGGTACGATTCGACAGCCTCCCGTTTCGCGTCTATATCTTTCCGTGCCGACAGGATGAACATGCTCGTTTCAGACTCCGCCCTCGTCAGCTCCTCGCGCCGCGCTTCAAGCTCCTCGCGGTCTTTCGCCAGATCGCCCAAAGCGTCCCGCAGCCTGTCCGCCTCCGCCGACAGCGCCTCTATCTCCGCGCCGGAGCTTTTCATCGACTCTGTCAGCAGCTCCACGCGGCGCCTGTTGTTCTCCTTTTCTGTCTCAAACTCCCGAAGCGCGTTTCGAAGAGACTCCGCCCTGCCCTCGATGAGCCGCAGCTCGCCCTCCTGGCGTATGACCGCCTCCTGTTCGCGGGTGAGGTCCGCCGACGCGCCGCTTAAATCGGCTTCCACAGCCGCAAGCTCCTGCGTCATGCCCTTGTACGTTTGCTGGAATGCGTCGCCGTCGGCCGTCAGCCCGTCCGCTTCTTTTTTCAGCTTTTCTATCTCGTTTTGGCGGCTCAATATGCCCGCGTTGTTCGCCCTGGAGCCGCCCGTCATCGAGCCGCCCGCGTTTATCACCTGACCGTCCAGCGTAACGACACGAAAACGGTAGCCGTATCTCCTCGCGATGGCCACAGCGCTGTCCATGTCCTCGGCCACGGCCGTCCTCGCCAGCAGCGAGCGCATGATTTCGCCGTACTGCGCGTCATATTGAACCAGCGCGTCGGCCATGGCCACGAAGCCGATGCAGCCGTCCAGCCCGCTTTCGGTGAACGCCCTCGCCCTGATCGCCGTGATCGGCAGAAACGTCGCACGTCCGGCGTTTGTCTCCTTTAAGAAAGCGATCGCCTTTTTCGCGTCGTTTTCGCTGTCCGTAACCACGTTTTGTATCGCCGCGCCGAAAGCGGTCTCCGCCGCCACCGCGTACTTTTCATCCACCGATATCAGCTGGGAAACCGTGCCGTGGATGCCCCGCAGCGTCCCTCTCTTCGACTCGCGTATGACCGCCTTTACGCTGCCCGCGTAGCCCTCCATGTTCTTCTCCAGATCGTCGAGCATCCGTGCGCGCGTGCGTTTTTGATGTATATCAAGGTTTATCCTGTCGATTTTCTCTTTCAGCTCGTTCACTTTCTCGCGGCGGTTCTTCGCCCGGAGCTGATAACCCGACACGGCGTTTTGCAGCTCAAGCGCCTTTTCGCGCAAAGCCTCAAGCTCCGTTAAACACGCGTCCTTTTCCGCGAGCGTACCCGTGAGCGCCGTGCTCCTGCCCTCGATCACCGCGGTTAAGTTCTCCGTCCTTTGATTTATCTCCTCCGCCGACGACAGAGCCGCCGAATGACCGACGCGTTTCTCGGAAAGCCGTACGGTCAGCTCCGAAATTTTCCGCGAAAGCTCCTCGGCCCGCCCGGCGTACGCGGCGTTTTCGTCCCGGACGCCGCTTAAATCGGCCGCCGCCGCCCGCAGCGCCTCGTTCTGCCGCGCGATGACCTCCTCCAGCTCGGCGATCTCTTTCAAGGTCCGCTCCATGTCCTGATCCACGTGAAACTCGTCCCGCGCGGCCTGCTCCAGGTCGCGGGTGATGCGCTCTATCGTGCTGTTGTTGTGCAGTAATGTGTTTTTTTCAACAGCCACGCCGCTGTCGATCCGCGCGGCTCCGTCGTCCGTTTCGGCGGCCTCCAGACGGACGCGCTCAATCTCCGCCGCAAGCTCCTGCCCGCGTTCCGTCAGCTCCCCAAACTCCCGTTCCAGGCGGCTCAAGTCATTTTCTGCCGCCTCGTACTGCGCCGTCGCCACGGAAAGCCTGTGCTCCTGCTCCTTGAGTCCCGCCTTGGACTTCTCTATCGTGTGCAGCCACAGCCCGATTTCAAGCTCTTTCTTCTGCGCGGCCAGCGCGATGAATTTATGCGCTTTCTCGCTCTGCACCTTGAGCGGGCCGACGCGCCCCTCAAGCTCCGCCAAAATGTCGCGCAGACGGGAAAGGTTGTCCTCCGCCTGCGTGAGCCTCCGGGTGGCGTCCAGGCGGCGGTAACGGAAAGCCGAAATGCCCGCCGCCTCCTCTAGCATTTCCCTGCGCTGGGGCGAACGCGCCGAAACCATGTCCGCGACGCGCCCCTGGCTGACGATGGAATATCCGTCCCGCCCCAGCCCCGTATCCATAAAAAGCTCGTGTATGTCACGAAGGCGCACGCCCTCGCCGTTCATTAAGTAGTCGCTTTCGCCTGAGCGGTAGTAACGGCGCGTCACGGCAACCTCGTCCCGGTCACAGGCTGACAGCGACCTGTCCCTGTTGTCGAGCCGAAGCGTCACCTCCGCGAACCCGAGCGCCTTGCGCTGGCTTGTCCCGCCGAACACGACGTCCTCCATCTTGGCGCCGCGCAGGCTTTTCGTGGACTGCTCGCCCAAAACCCAGCGTATCGCGTCGGATATATTGCTTTTGCCGGAGCCGTTGGGCCCGACGACGGCGGTGATGCCTTCGCCGAAGCTTAAAGACGTCTTGTCCGGAAAGGATTTGAAGCCTTGGATTTCCAATGCTTTTAGAAACATTCGTCAGCGCCTTTCTGCATAAAAATACTCGGTTGATCCGAAAAAGCCATTGCGCCTTTATATGTCGGCCAATCGGGAACGTAAACGTCATTTGCCTCGTTGCCCCACAGCGTCCAGTTTTCACGCACTCCGCGTGCAAACAGCTCCAGATACGGCTCGGGGCTGCACCTCTCGATGACGTCAAAAATTTCGTCCGGCTTGCGTGAATGCTCTCTTTTTTGGGAGCGGATCAGGTTGACCTGGCTGCGGGCCGGCGCAAGCGTTCTCGCGTTTACGCCCTTTGTTCCGAACAGCAGCAGTTCTGTTACGTTGCGAAAATAAAACCCTACTCCGCGTCCGTCGGGTTCCCCGTCCTTGCGAACCTTCTCCCAGACAATATTTGACTTGTATTGGAAGCCCCACGCCTTCATCACTTCCAGCCCGTCCGGCAATAACGCGTTCGGAACCCAAAGATAAAGGTGGCACGGATCCCCGGCAACCTCCCCGACTGGCATTGCCTTGATCTCTTCCAGCTTCATCGTCGCGTATCTGTTCAGCCTTTTATGTTCGGGCGCGACCTTGTCCGTCCGGTTCTGAAACTGCCACGGCGGATCCGCCAAAATCGTTTTAAACTTTTTTTCCCCGCAAAACGAAAGCAGGTCATGTTCCTGATGATAATTATAATTATGAGCGGACAAACCTACGCCTCCCAATCCGTAATCGCCCTGGGAGTTATGCCAACAACCATAAGCGGGCAGCCGCCGTGGCGGCCTGAGTTTATGCGGGGAAGCAGCTTGCCCCTCCACGTGGTGCCTGCCCCGTATTTCTGTTTGATCCCTAATTTTGCAAACACATCGTTTAACTGCTCGCTGCGGGTAATAATAACGCCGCAGGAAATTATGCCGCACTCATAAAATGTCCGAAAAGCATATAAATCGCGGTCAAAAGTCTGATCCTTGCTGTTCCATTCCATATCGGCGGCAACGCGGTTCTTCACATAATCTATGTTGTGCCCGTCTATAAAGTCCTTGATCGTTATCTCTTCGATCTTCGTGGGATTTCGGCTGTGCAGCTTCACGAGAAGATCTCCCGTGATTTTTATCTCTTTCCAGTCAAGCGGGCGCAAACGCGCGGACAGCTTTTTGGGGATCGTCGATTCATTGCCGCCGCCTGTAATAACGTCAGACACAGACAGCGCAAAGCTTTCTAAAGCGCCGGTTAACTCCGCGTATTCGTCCGCGTATGCCTGCGATAAAACCTCTACGGCATGATTAAAATTGTATATTTCGTATTTAGACAGCAGTTTTTCCGGCACAAGGCTTTTCCAATCGCTCAATACTGCTTCCCACTTTCTTCTTTAAAAACCTGTTAAAAATCGCAGCACCCTGCCTCACCGCCGTCTCCTGATCCCCAACGCCTGACCCCTAATCCCTGCCTGCGCCTACGGCTCAATCCCCATCAGCGCCAGCGCTTCCTTGGCCGCCTCCTGCTCCGCGATTTTCTTGCTTCTGCCCTTCCCCGCGCCGATCACGTTGCTGTTGAGATGCACCTCCACCTCAAAGCACTTGTCGTGGTCGGGGCCGCTTTCACGGACATGAACGTACTCCACGGCCTCCTCGGGGTTGCGCTGTATGACCTCCTGCAAAATCGTCTTGTAGTCGTGGAACGCCCCCGTCTTGCCCGGCTCCCTGGAGACGTATCTCAGCACGAACCGCCTCGCCTCCCCCATGCCGCCGTCAAGATAGACCGCCGCTATGAGCGCCTCAAAAGCGTCGGCTAAAATCGACGGCCGCTCGCGCCCGCCGGTCTGCACCTCGCCTTTGCCGAGCATTAAGTATTTCCCGAGCTCAAGCTCTTTCGCGAACTCGCACAGCGACCTTTCGCAGACCGCCGACGCGCGCATTTTCGTAAGCTCGCCCTCAGGCATATTACCGTAGTGGCTGAAATAGTGATCCGCCGTGATGAAGCCCAAAACGGAGTCGCCCAAAAACTCGAGCCGCTCGTTACTGAGCATCCCGCTTTGCTTCTCGTTCACATACGACGAGTGCGACATCGCCCGCACGAGCAGTCCGCCGTCCTTGAACGTGTATTGCAGCTTTTGCTGCAGCTCCTTTAATTCATCCGTCACCTTGTAAACCATAACCTTTCCGCCCCAGACCTCGGTCATAATTCTCTCTGAGAGTTATGCAAAAAGTCTGTTGTTATCCTAAGCTGATCGCTTTCTCTATGATGTCCGTCAGATCCGAGACCGTTGAAAGCGAGTTCACCTCGTCGTCGCTCAGTTCGATCTCAAATTCGCCCTCGATGGCCAGCACAAGCTCCGCGATATCGACCTCGTCCGCGCCGATCTCCTCAAAGCTGGTCTCCTCGCATATGTCGTCCTCTTCGATGTTGAACTGCGCGGCGATAAACGTGGTCACCTTTTCCAGAATCATGCATATCCTCCCTTTTTATTTTCATCGGAGTTGCTCTCACATCTCAACTCTCTTTTAATTTTATAAGATTCACCACATCGTTGTCAAGATATTCTTTTGCCTGACGCAAAGCATTTTTGAAAGCTTTTGCGTCCGACGAGCCATGCGCCTTGATAACCGCGCCGTTTATTCCCAAAAGCGGCGCTCCTCCGTAGTCTGTATAGTCCATTTTTTTCTTCAGCGACATCATGCCCTTTTTGACCATGAGCGCCGACAGCTTGGTAAGCGGGCCGCCCGTGAACACCGCCTTGACTTCGGAAAGCATCATCGCAGCGACGCCCTCGTACATCTTCAGTATGATATTCCCGGTAAAGCCGTCCGCCGCGACAACGTCGCACAGGCCGAACGGAATGTCCCTGGCCTCGATGTTACCCGTAAAGTTTATGCCGTCCTGCGCGCTTAACAGCCCGAACGCCTCAAGCCGCAGCCTGTCGCCCTTGTTCGGCTCCGTACCGATGTTGGCGAGTCCCACGCGCGGCCGCCGGATGCCCATGACCTTTTCCATATAGACGCTGCCCATCAAAGCGAACTGGCGCAGGTATTCGGCCTCACAGTCGTGGCTCGCGCCGCAGTCCAGCAGCATAACAGGCCCCGCCCGCGACGGCAGGATCGACGCGATCGCCGCCCGCCTGACGCCCGGTATCCTTTTTACGATGAACGACGAGCCCACGACCAAAGCGCCCGTCGAGCCCGCACTGACAAACGCTTTTCCCTCGCCGTCCGCCAAAGCCTGAAGCCCAAGCGCCATGGACGTCCCGCTGTTTTCCTTTAAGATGGAACGCGGCTCGTCCTCCATGGAAAAAACCGAGTCCGTATGCTTAATTTCCATAGACGCAAGGGATATCCCGTTATCTTTTGCGCATTTTTTAATTTTATATTCGTCACCCGTCAAAAGAATTTTAACGGCGTATTCGCTCACGGCGTCACGGCAGCCCCGGAGAATTTCCAGGGGCGCGTTGTCGCCGCCGAACGCGTCAACGATGATACGCATTGTACGTGACCTCCCAACGTGTATAGTCAAACCGCTCCTAATCCCTGACCCCTAATCCCTGCGGCGGTACGCCGCGATGCTCCGTTCCGCCAGCATTTCATATCTTTGCTTCTTATCCCGTATCGTTATCGGGAGCGGCGGCAGAATCCCGAAATTCGCGCCCATAGGCTGAAAGTCAGCCGTCTCCGACCCGCTCACATACCTGCAAAGTGCGCCGAGCATCGTTTCACCCGGCGGCACAAACGCCTCAAGTCCCCTGATCTTTCTTGCCATATTCAGCCCCGCCACTATCCCCGACGACGCCGATTCCATATACCCCTCAACGCCTGTGATCTGCCCGGCGAAGAACAGCTCTTCACGCGCCCTGAAAGAAAAATCGCTGTTCAAAAGCTTCGGCGAATTGATAAACGTGTTGCGGTGCATGACGCCGTACCGCACAAACTCCGCGTTTTTCAGCGCCGGGATCATGGAAAACACGCGCCTTTGTTCGCCGAACTTCAGGTTCGTCTGAAACCCCACGAGATTGAGAAGCGTCCCGACGGCGTTTTCTTTCCGCAGCTGTAGTACCGCCCACGGACGTTTGCCCGTTTCGGGATCGCGGAGTCCCACCGGCTTCATCGGCCCGAAGCGGATCGTGTCCTGTCCCCTTTTCGCCATGACCTCTATGGGCATACAGCCCTCGTATACGCTTTTTTTGTCAGGCTCATGCACGCCTGCGCGTTCCGCCGACACAAGCTCACGGTAAAACGCCTCATACTGCTCTTTGTCAAGCGGGCAGTTGATGTAGTCGTCCTCACCGCCCCGGCCGTACCGCGACGCCGCGAACGCGCTGCTCATATCGACGCTTTCCGCCGTGACGATGGGCGCGGCCGCGTCAAAAAAGCTTAACAACCCGCCGCAAAGCCCTGCGATGTCCCCGGCCAGCCTGTCGGACACCAAAGGCCCCGCCGCGACGATCACGGGACCGTCTGTGGGGATCTCCGTCACCTCTCCCCGCTTCACCGTGATCAGCGGCTCCGCTTCGATCCGCCGTGTGATGAGCCGCGAAAACTCGTCTCTGTCCACCGCCAAGGCTCCCCCCGCCGGGACGCGGCACTCCTTCGCCGTCAAAACGCACAGCGAACCCAGCAGCTCCATCTCCGCTTTCAAAAGTCCCGGCGCCGACGGCAGCCTCTCGGCCTTAAAGGAGTTCGAGCAGACAAGCTCCGCGAGGTTCGGCGACTCGTGCGCCGCCGAAAATTTCTCCGGCTTCATTTCAGCCAAAACACAGGGAATCCCGGCTTTGGCAAGCTGCCACGCCGCCTCGGCGCCGGCCAGGCCGCCGCCTATGATTAGAACGTTGTTCATCTGTTTTTACCCATGATTGTTTTCAATTCTCAATTTGCATTTGCGTCAGCGTCAGCATCAGCGCGCTTCCGCTCCGCTTTCTTCTCAAACCCGCACGCCTCGTCCGGGCACGCGATCACGCCGCCCTTGCGCTTGAACAGCGACTTTCCGCACGTCGGGCAATCTTCCTCCGCCGGTTTGTCCCACGTGACAAAATCGCAGTTCGGCCACGCTTCGCAGCCGTAAAACGTGTAGCCCTTCTTTGATCTCTTCTCTATGATCTTCGCGCCGCATTTCGGGCATTTCGCGCTCGTTTCCGCGACAAGCGGCTTGGCGTTTTTGCATTCCGGGTATCCCGGGCACGCCAGAAAACGCCCGTACCGCCCCGTTTTGATGATCATATTACGCCCGCACTTTTCGCACGGGATGTCCGTCGTATCCTCCTGCAAGGTGATCTTGACGTCTTTCATTTCCTCCTTGGCCCTGTTGAGCGTCTGCTCAAAGTCGCCGTAGAACGCGTGAAGTATCTTGACATAATCCTCTTTCCCCGCGCCGACCTCGTCCAAAGAGCTTTCCATTTGCGCCGTGAACTTCACGTTGACGATATTCGGGAACCTGTCCTTGAGCAGCTCCGTCGTCGCCTCGCCAAGCTCCGTCGGCATGAGCTGCTTTGACTCGCGCTTGACGTAGCTGCGCTTGACGATGGTCGTGATAATCGTCGCGTAGGTGCTGGGACGGCCTATGCCCTCCTCCTCCAGCGCCTTGATGAGCGATGCCTCGTTGAAGCGCGGCGGCGGCTGGGTGAAATGCTGATTGCCCGTAAGCTCTTTGGCTTTGAGGGGATCGCCCTGCGTAAGCTCGGGCAGCGCGCCCTCCTTGCCCTCGTCTTTCGCGCTGTTTTCATACAGCCTCGTGTATCCGTCAAACTTCACCGTATAGCCCGACGCCGTGAATACGCAGTATTTGCCCGACGCTTTGTCCGGCGCGTCCGCCCCCCTGATCTCGGCCTTGACTGTGTTTTGCAGGCAGTTCGCCATCAGGCACGCGATAAAGCGCTTCCATATCATGGTGTAAAGCTTATGCTGATCCGCCGTCAGGCAGCTTTTTACTTCCTCCGGCGTCAGCGACGGTATCGTCGGGCGTATGGCCTCGTGCCCGTCCTGGGCATTGGCCCGCGACTTGTAATAATGCTGCTTCTCCGGGATATATTTCTCCCCGTAGGTTTTCAGGATGAACTCGTTGGCCTGTGCCCGCGCGTCCTCCGATATGCGCAGGGAGTCCGTTCTCATATACGTGATGAGACCCGTCGTGCCATAGCCGGGAACGTCCACGCCCTCATACAGCTCCTGCGCGGCTTTCATCGTGCGCTGCGCCTGAAAGCCCAGGCGCGTTGACGCATCCTGCTGGAGCGTTGACGTGATGAACGGCGGCGCGGGCGACTTTTTGCGCGTCCCCTTTTTGATGGACGCGACGGTATAGTCGGCGTTTTTCAGCCGCGCCAAATACGCGTCGGCCTGTTCCTTGTTCGTTATCTTTACCTTACCCGTTTCATCCCCTGTGAACGACGCCGCGAAAGCTTTTTTCTGGCTTGTCAGGAACTTCGCGTCAATGCTCCAGTATTCCTCGGGGACAAAGGCGCGTATCTCCGCCTCGCGGTCAACGATCAGCCGCACCGCGACGCTCTGCACGCGCCCGGCCGAAAGCCCGCGCCGTATCTTCTGCGACACGAAAGGGCTTAAGCGGTAGCCCACCAGCCTGTCGAGTATACGCCTAGCCTGCTGCGCGTTCACCAAATCAAGATCAACCTCCCGGGGGTTTTTCATCCCGCTCTGCACGCCGGTTTTCGTGATCTCGTTGAACGTCACGCGGTTTTTCTCGCTCATATCCAAATCCAAAATGGCGGCAAGGTGCCACGAGATGGCCTCGCCCTCGCGGTCGGGGTCCGTCGCTAAAAAGACGCGGTCGCTCTCGGCGGCTTTTTCCAAAAGCTCCTTGACAAGCTTCTCCTTGCCCTTGATGACGGCGTACTTCGGCTCGAAGTCCTTTTTGACATCCACGCTCAACTTGGCCGGCGGCAGATCCCGCACGTGCCCCATCGAGGACGTGACCTCAAACCCGCTTCCCAAATACTTCTTGATGCTCTTGGCCTTGGCCGGGGACTCAACGATTACTAAGTTTGACATGCTTTCTCTCCCATGTTTTCGTTATATTAAAATGCCGCGAAACGGCCGCCAAAATTCTTAATTCGCTACAGTAATGTATAGCGCTTCCCCTCGATCAACATAATAAAACCATAAATTTCAAGCTCTGTCAAGGCCTGAAGTATTCTATTCGGCTCCATACCCGTGCCTCTGACAAGCTCATCCATGCTCACAGGCTCTATATCAAACGCGCCGTACACCGCCGCGCTCTCTTTTGAAATATAATCCGGCAGCGCCCGCTTTTGCTTTTTGTAAACGGCGGGTTCTTTCTCCCGAGGCCGCTCTGCTTTCGGCTTGGCCCGCGCGGCTTGCGGCCTGTAGCTTCTGGAGTTGTCCCCGTGCTTTACATGCACAAACTCCGACGCCTTAAAGCGTATGTCCGTAAAATCGTCTTGCGCCACCGACAGCAGATCCGCGCCGCCCGTCAGCAGCGACGAGTATTCCACCAGCAGATCGTCGCTTGAGAAAAGCGGTTTCACGCCGTCCCGTATGAGCTTATTGCTGCCCGCGAAGCTTGGGTCCGTCACGCTGCCCGGCACGGCGAACACATCGCGGTTCTGATCCAAAGCGTGCCGCGCCGTGATGAGCGAGCCGCTTCTTTCATTCGCCTCCACAACCACCGTCCCGTGGCACATGCCCGATATGAGCCTGTTGCGGACAGGAAAGTTTGCCGGATAAACCGGCGTATCGGGCAAAAATTCGCTGACGAGCGCACCGTTTTCGGCGATTTTCCCGCGAAGCTCCGCGTTCTGCATCAGGTACGGCACATTGAGCCCGCAGCCGAGCACCGCCACCGTCCTTCCTCCGCCATGAATGGCCCCCGCGTGAGCCGCGCTGTCAACACCCAGCGCGCCGCCGCTCACCACAACGGCGCCCGCTTTCGCCAGTGACAGGCAAAGCTGCCCCGCGGTATTGATACTGCTTTCGGAAGCCGACCGCGAGCCGACGACCGCTATGGCCAAACGCTCGCGCAAGCACGACAAATCGCCTATCGCATACAGCACAGGCGGATAGTTCGGTATCTCGCGCAGAAGCGCGGGATAATCGCCGCTGTCCGGCGTGACGACTTGCCAGCCGTTTTCCCGGCAGCGTTTGAGGATACCCTCCGCATTCTCAAGCGTAAAGCTTTTGAAGCGGTCGAGCTGCGTATGAGTAAACGCGCCGCAGCGCCGTTTCTCGTCGGCCGTGAGCTTGTATATCTCATGCGGCGACTCGAACAGCGACATAATCTCGCCGGTTTTAGCGTTTGTCCCCAGACAGACCTGAAGCCATATCCAATACGCCGTCATAAAATCACTCTTTATTCTACAATTTTATCATGATAGTCAACCGTCAATTGCCGCGTGTCATTTCCCAAGAGATGATCGCCGCCGCCGCCGCCACATTCAGCGACTCCGCGCGGCCCCGCATGGGGATCGTGACGCTCCTGCGGCAAAGCTCCGCCGTCTCTTTTGTCACGCCCGCGCCCTCGTTTCCCAGCACGCAGATCACGCCGCCGTCCATGGGGACGTCCGTGATCCTTTCGGCAACGCGGTCAGAGGTGGACGCGAGCGTCAGCATCCCGTCCGCCGCCGCCTTTGCGAGCAGAGCGCCTAAATCATCCGTCTCGATAATAGGCATACGCAACAGCGAACCCATCGCCGCGCGCTGCGCCTTGGGATTATAGACGTCGCAGCCCGCGCTGACGATAAGCCCCGTCAGCCCCATCGCCTCCGCCGCGCGGCATACCGCGCCCAGGTTGTCGGGGTTTTGAATTTTTTCCAGCGCGAGATACTTGCCGCCTGAATCTATTTTATTACAGCTTTTCACTTTGTCAAGTGTTTTGCACAAACAAAATACGCCCTGGGGCATGACGGTATCAGACAAAAACCGGCTGAGTTCCTCCGTTATGAGGTATGAACTGTCCGATTTCCCGGCGATTTCCGTCACCTGGGCGGGGTTTTTGTCCATCGCTTTTCCCGTAAAAAAAGAGGCCGCGATCTTAGTTCCCGACTCGGCCGCGTCCGCGCAGAGCCTGACTCCCTCGAGAAAAAAAAGGTCCAGCCCACGGCGTTTCGCCGCGCTTTCGCGCAGAGATACCGCAAGCTTTATTTTGTCGTTTGAACGGCTTTTCAGAAGCTCCATCTATTCTCCGACTGTTTCTTCACGCAACAACAAATCCGCCAAAAAAGGCGGATTGTTACCCTATGTCTTGCTTGACACCCGACTACTGCAAAGCCGCTTTCGACTTCTCAACCAAAACGGTGAAGCCCTGGGGATCGGCTATCGCGATCTCCGAAAGCATCTTGCGGTTAAGCCCGATATCAGCTTTTTTCAGGCCGTTCATGAACGTTGAATAATTCATGCCGTTCATCTTCGCGGCGGCGGAAATACGGGTGATCCAAAGACGGCGGAAATCGCGCTTTTTCTGCTTGCGCCCGATATACGCGTAGTTGCCGGACTTCATAACCGCCTGCTTCGCGGTCTTGAACAGCTTGCTCTTTGAGCCGTAGTAGCCCTTCGCCAGCTTTAAGATTTTATTTCTTCTTTTGCGCGTCATCATCGCGCCTTTTACACGAGCCATGTTACGTTACCTCCGAATCATTATCAATATTATTTGTACGGAATCAGGCGCTTGATCTGCGTCTGATTGGTCACGTCGGCGACCAGCGTTTTGCGTAAATTCCTCTTGCGCTTCGTACTTTTCTTCGTCAGGATATGCGACTTGTAAGCATGAGCTCGGATCGGCTTCCCGTTTTTGGAAAGCTTAAAACGTTTTTTCGCGCCGCTGTGCGTCTTGATCTTGGGCATGTTATATTCCTCCTTTATTATTCACGTTAACTGTTTGCCGGTTTTGCTTTCGACGCCAAAAACATCAGCATCTGGCGGCCCTCCAGCTTCGCCGGTTTTTCGACCGTTCCGAATTCCTCCAGAGCCTGGGCGAATTTCTCCATGCTTTTCAGGCCGATCTCGGGATGCGCCATCTCGCGCCCGCGGAAACGGATCGAAACCTTGACCTTGTTGCCTTCCTCCAAAAACCTTTTGGCGTGGCCGGCTTTCGTATTAAAGTCATGCGTGTCAATGTTGAGTGACAAGCGTATTTCCTTGATCTCGACAATACGCTGATTTTTCTTGTTTTCCTTTTCCCTTTTTGCCTGCTCAAAGCGATACTTCCCGTAATCCACGATTTTGCATACGGGCGGCTTTGCCTGCGGAGCGAACTTGACCAAGTCAAGATTTTTGCTTTCCGCAAGCTTCAACGCCTGCGCCGCCGACATGATTCCGAGCTGTTCTCCGCTGTCTGAAATGACGCGGACCTCCCTGTCCCGGATCGCTTCATTGATCTGCAAATCTTTAATACTGATAGTGCGACACCTCCGTCTGGTTGGCAAGCGGCCTTGCGGGCCGCGAGCAAGTATGGATAAAAACAACAAAAACACGGACAGGCTTTCCCGTCCGTGTATCAATACAAGCGCGGAAGCGCCAAAAGCGCAGCCGCAAAAACGTATTGACCGCATGACGGGCAAAACCGCATCGGTGAGGGCAAAACATACCCTTCTTCATTTGCGAACAAGATTATAGCACGCAGATTGCGGTTTGTCAAGCTTTTTTGAATTGTTTTCGATCTGAAATCAATTTTTAATTTTTGTTTATGTTGAAAACTATATGTTTTATGATATTATATAAGTGAACAGAAAACAACAATTATTTTGAGGAGGCATATGAAATGAAAAAAAACATAAAGTGGTTTGGCATTATTTTATCAGCTGTAATCATGACGACGGCGATTGCGCTGTTCGTCCCAAAGGGTCAGTCAATTGAAAAGCAGGTTCAAAAAAATGTCGTGGAGATGATGGCCGTCATAAATCAGGATGTACTCGGAGAGCGAATGCTTTCGGCAAGCTCCAATCCCTATGACTACATTGTTGACAATGAAGCCTTTGAAAACATTGTCAAGTTGGGTAAGGACGCCATCCCGTTTTTGCTTGAAAAAATAAGCGCAAGCAAAGAAAACGGGTTGGAGGAATATCTGCTTGCCATCGCCGTTGCAAAAATCGCGGGAATGGATTTGAACAGCGAAGAGTTCGGTTGGACATCGGGAAAGGACTTTGCCGGTAAATGGCATGCGTATAAGGACGGCTCGAAAGACAAGTGATCGGATCTGACTTGAGAGAATAAAGAAAAGTTTTCGGCATTTTATACACTTATCACTAAAACACTGAGAAATGCTAAAATAGCGTTTCCCGGTGTTTTTGTGTGTTCTGTCGGTAATCAACAACTGAACGAATCTTTTTCCGTCAGCGAAAAACCTTCCCTCACCACGTCTACCATCTACAATCTACCGTCTAGCGTCTAGACTTCGGAATCCCCACCGCCGTACATATCGCCGTCCACGCCATAATAAACACCGTCACAGGCAGCACGCCTATTCCCGCCGCGCCCCTGACCATCAGCAGTGCGAAAAGCATCAGAATCCCGATGACCGCCCCGACGATCTCCCCAAGCGCCGCGACGCGCGCTATCCCGCTCACCGACGACGCCGACGCGACGCAGTTCAGCAGCGATTCAATCCGCCCGTCGTGCATGACGGCGCAGTCCGCCGCCGGCTTCTCCTGCTGGCGGTTCTCCTTGAACAGAATCTCGGCCGTCGGGCTCATGATCCGCACGCATCCGCTCGTCAGCCCGAAGCCCTCGTTGATGAAATCCTCCGTGATATTGCTGTCCATCGAGCTGACCAGAAGGTTGATCCCGCTTTCCTCGACGGCCCTGAGATACGGCTCCAGATCCTCCCTTTCGGCGTATTCCACCACGAACATCGCCGTGAGCTTGTTGTCTATCGCGATGTACAGCACACGCCTGCCCTGCGCCATATAACGCATTTCCGCGCTTTTAGGCGGGGCCTCGATGCTGTGGTTGATCAGCAAATTGCGGTTGCCCAAAAGAACCTTCTGCCCGTGTATCCACGCGGAAAGGCCCAGCTTTTCCTCAAATTTCAGCGACTTCGCAGGCGGCAGTATGTCCTGGCTCCCGACGATCCGCTCGAACGCTTTCGACAGCGGCCCGCCCGACGAAACGATCATCGACGCGGCGTAAAGGAACACGTCGTCTATGCGCACGGCCTTGAAGTCCTTGAAGCCCGCCATTTCGCAGCGGTCGTGGTCGTACAGGTCGGCGGAATCTATGACCAGCGCGTTTATCTTTCCGCAAACCGCCGCAGCCTCGGCGGACGCCAGCATTCCGCCGCCGTCCGTCAGCCTCCGCGTCGTCAGAAACATCGGCAGGCTGACGGCCAGACCCGCCCCCGCGGGCATCGAAACACAGATCGCCCCGGTAAAGGCCGTCAAAGCGCCGAGTCCCGCTCCCGTCTTAAGCCACCCGGCCAGCGCCATTAAAAGGCTTACCCCCAGGGCGGCGGGCAGAACCTTTTGGCATATGCGGTCAACCGGCGTAATCGTCGATGCGTTTTTGATGAAATTGGCCGGGAATTTCGCGCGGCAGGAGAAGCGGAGCTCCGGGTCGCCCAAAAGCAGGTTGCGCCCGATCTCAAAGCTCTCGTTTTTCTTCTCAAAGCCCTGGATGGCGTGCAGCTTGTCGTGGTGCGTAAACGCGCAGTATTTGAAGTTGCGCAGCGTGTTTGACTTTTGAAGCAGCTTCGACGCCTGGTTCAGCAAAAGCGAAAACACGGCGGCCGCGCAGTAAACGCCCGCGACGCCCTCGGCCTGCGGATCCAAAAACACCACGGCGGCGTGCGCCAGCGCGGCTGTAACAGACAGTGACGCGGCCGAATCGCAGTTCGGCTTCAGCTTAAACAGCGCCTTATAGCCCGCCGTAACCGTTGACAGGCACATCGCCAGCGCCGTCGCGGTCAGCACCAGCGCGCCGCCGTACAGGATATCCAGATTCCTTTCGCCGCCGCTTGCCAAAACAGAAATCACGATCAGCGCGGCCTCGGCCGCAAGCAACCCAAAAACAGTGAGCAGGGCATTTCTTTTTTCTTTTTGCAGAAATCCGCCCAGCTTTACCCTGTCTCCGAAGCTGTGGTATTCAGAGGCGTCGAAAGCGCCGCGGGCTTTCCCGCGCTCCCGGCCGTCGTCCTCCCCTTCGTCCTCTTCGTCGTCTATGTCATCTTCGTCCCGGCTACCCGCGCCGTCGTCCGCGTAAGCGCGGTCGCCGGGAACCTCCTCCCGCTCCGCGTCCATGTCGAACTGCTTGGGCAGGTCCGGCTCGTATTTCTCCGCGAAATCATAGAGTTTGAATTTTTTCGCCTTTTCGCGACGCTTTTCGCCCAGCTCGCTTTCCACCTCCGCCTCGCTTACCCTCGGCGTCTCCTGCTCCTCGTGGAAGCCCCGCAGGACGATCTGGCCGTCCACGATTTCCGGCGTATTCTCCTCCGGCTCATTTTTCACCTTGATCTTATCGCCCGGCCTGCCGTCTATGACGATTGTTTTTTCATCCTTTTTGCGCAGCAGATCCTCCGCGAAGTATATTTTCGGCGACATCTCCAGTCCCGCCGCCGGGTCGAAGCCGCCCCCCTCAAAGATCCTGCCCGACCTTTCGATAGGTGAGTTGTCCTTTTTGGGATCATACTCAAAGGGCTTCTGCGGCTCCAGCACCTGCATGAACCGCTGGCGCTGCTCGCTGTTTTCCATGCCCTTGAGGTTAAACGCCGCCGTCTTGATCGGCGCGGATTTCGGCTTCGCTTCGGCCGCGCCGACCGGTCCGTCGGCGGACTTTGTCTCCTCGTCATAGACCTCCCTGAAATGAGCCTCCTCCGCCCCGGCTTCTATGGAGGCCGCCTCCCTGCGCTCGCGCACCTCGCGCACATATTCGTCGAAAACGCCCTCGCCCAGATACCGCTCCGAAAAATCCGGGTCGTCAAACCGCTCGGCCTCTATCGGCTCCTCCGGCACGGAAAACTCGTCCGCGTCGAGTATCCTCGGCACGAATACCAGCGCGTCCTTGTCTCCGTCGCCCTCATAGTCGGAAAAGCCCGCCGCCGCGCCGAAGCTGAGCAGGCTGTCGATACCGTTCAGCTCGCCGCCGTCCTGGTCAAGCTGGTATTTCTTTGATCTTTCTTTTATGTCCGACAGAATTTCTTCCACCGATATCTCGTCCGCATTCTTTTCGAACCGCTCGCCGTCCATTGCAATCATTCCTTTCCCGGGAAGTGATTTTATCAAAAGTTGTCCTATTTTCTCAGCATATTTCATTTTATTATAGCACATATCGCGGGATTTTTACAGCTTTTTTCAAAAAAATACTATAAAAATTTTTCCTCGGTTTTTGGTTGATAGCGATAAAAATCTTGACTTACCCTATTTGATGATATAAACTATAGTCAACCCGCTTTTCAAGAGGGTTGACTGTGATTAGCGATAAACGAGGTACATCCGCCATGGATACTGTCCCAAACACCCCCCACTGGTTTCCCCTTGATACGGTAGCCACCATCTACCCGTATTCGAGCACCTCCTCCTATAACTCCACATACAGGATCGCTTTCGTCCTGAAGAAAGACGTTGATCCTGTTATCCTGAAGCGGGCGGTACACGACATCGCCCCCCGCTTTCCCTCGTTTTTTGTCCAGCTGCGAAACGGCATGTTCTGGCCGTATTTTGAGCGCGCCGGGGACATGGACATCGTCGTGCCGGAAACGGAATATCCCTGCCATATGACGGAGCTTTTTGAAACAGGCAAGCCCGCCGTACGGGTGATTTACCATAAGCGCAGGCTGGGTCTTGAGGTCTTTCACGGCGTCGCCGACGGGCTGGCGTCTTTCACTGTTTTGAAAACGCTCACCGCCCGCTACCTGACGCTCAAAGGGGATACGATTCCGAGCGGCGGATACCTTAATATTATGGAGCCGCCTAAGCCCTCGGAGTACGCAAACGATTACCTCAAGGCGTTCAAAAAGCACGCGGGCAAGGCGGCCAGGGACGTCTTAAGTTATCAGCACAAGGCAAAGACCGTTCCCGACTATTTCCGCGCCATTCACGGGCTTGTCCCCGTGGAGGACATCAAAAAGCTTTGCGGGGAATACGGCGTCTCCGTCACCGAATACGCTGCCGCGCTTATCATTTATTCCCTTTACCGGGACAACCCCCAAAACAAAAAGCCGATCCTGATCAGCGTTCCCGTCAATTTGCGCCCGATTTTCGGATATCCCGATTCGCTGCGGAACTTCTCCTATTTCACTACCGTCGGCTTCACGCCGGCGCCCGGCCGCCCAACCGATTTTGAGGACATTGTCGAAGCGATCAGGGGGCGTATCAAAGAGAACTCCCTGCCGGAGAACATGACGGTCCAGGTCAGCAGGCCCGTCGCCGCCGCGGTCAATCCCGCCGTGCGCTTTCTGCCGAACATCATCAAGCTTCCGCTCATGAAAGCGGGTTACCATGTGATAGGCGGGAAAAGGCACTCGTGCTGTATGTCGAACCTGGGTGTGATCAACCTGCCTCCCGAAATGGCGGACAAAATCGACCGCGCGGAGGCGCTGATGCGCGGCACGAAAAACGAGACGCTTGGCTGCGTCATGTTGAGCTTCGGCGGCGTGTTCGGCGTGAACTTCACGGGCAAGTCGAAAAACGCGGAGGTCCCGCGCCTGTTCTTTACGTATCTCGCGGAAAAAGGCGCCCGCGTCCGCGTTGAATGCAGCGATAAGGAGGCATGGTGTTAATATGCGGTGTAACCTCTGCGAAGTCGATCTCGGCGAGCGGTACGGCCGGTGCCCCCTGTGCGGAACCGCGGCGGCGTCCCATGCCCCGATACTCGAAAACATGCGTACGGCCGAATACCCGGATGTCGCCAAAAAAAAGCCGCGTTTGAATTACGTTTTGATATACGTTTACGCTTTTCTGAGCATCACGCTGATCTCTTTTCTCATCGACGTTTTAGTGACCGGTACGATTTCAAGCTCGCTGTGGGCGGTTTTTATCACGCCGTGCGCGTGGTCGCTGCTGTTTAGGCCGTTTCTTGTCAAAAAACTCTGCTTCGCGAGCTACATCCTGTGCGACGTGGCGTATATTTCGATTTTGATGCTTTGGGCCAGCTGGATGTATTCGGGCAACTTCAGCCCGGCCGTATCTTTCGGCATACCGCTCATATCCGTTGTCGCTTCCCTGTTCCTGTGCGCGGGGCTGCTGATTTTCGGGGACCGCCGCGTGAGGGCGCTGCTCTCCTTTATGGCTTTAGGCGGCGTGAATCTCCTGCTGCTGATCATATCGCTTGCCGGGGGCTACAGCGCCTTGCCCGGGGCGGTCTCGGTTTTGCTGTGCGCCGTTCCTGCCGCGTTGCTTTTTGTGAAATATCCGGAGGACGCGCGGGACGAGTTGAAGGCGAAGTTCCACTTTTAGGGCGTGTTTGAAAAAACCACGCGCACGTCTTTTTGGCGCTTTTTCCGCCGCACTGCGTTAAAATTTCTTAAAATACGGGAGTATTCTTTCAAAATTTTATCTTGTGCGGCGAAAAAAT